>Ga0310828_1000390_pt1 | contig 48349 bp, 40 predicted proteins | sample WT_ome_3_FD_202242 | JGI IMG/M metagenome (GOLD analysis project Ga0310828, IMG submission 202242) | Sorghum-adapted microbial communities enriched on wild type (WT) sorghum from Joint BioEnergy Institute, Emeryville, California, United... ... | reverse complement strand
TGCTGGTCGATGGCAGTCCCAGCGTCCGCATCGCTCCGATTACGATGTATTCGTTGCTGCAATCGCCGGAAGACTACTACGAACGTTACTTTATCGGCTCTGCGATCCGTTGGTTGCGTTACCTGTTCTTCGCCATCTCTCTGCTCGGGCCCTCTCTGTATGTCGCCATCCTGACCTTTCATCAGGAGATGATCCCGACGCCCTTGCTGCTGACGATGGCCAGATCGCGTGAACAGATCCCGTTTCCCGCCCTTATCGAAGCCCTGCTGATGGAAACGATGTTCGAAGCGCTCCGCGAAGCTGGCGCCAGGCTGCCGAAACAGATCGGCTCCGCTGTCAGTATCGTCGGAGCACTCGTGATCGGTCAGGCAGCGATCTCCGCCGGCATCGTCTCCTCTCCCATGGTGATGGTGGTGGCCATAACCGGCATCGCCTCTTTCATGTCCCCCCGATTTAACATCGGCATCACCGTACGGCTGCTTCGCTTTCCCATGATGTTCCTGGCAGGCTTCCTCGGTTTCCTCGGCGTCATCCTGGGGATCATCATCATCCTGAATCACCTGCTTACACTGCGCTCCTTCGGCGTTCCGTACCTGTCGCCCCTTGCGCCGATGCGAAACCGCGACCTGAAGGATGTTCTGATACGGGTGCCCACCAGGATGAAGGCTGAATATCCGCACGCGCCCGCAGACAGGAACCACGAGAGACAATCGTCCGATCTCTGGTCGGATTCTGGTAACGGCGATGATAGCACATGACTCGGAAGGTGGACGCGAAGCTTGTGATCAAACGAATGAAACTTGCTGTTCGGCTGATCCTGCCTGTCGCGATGCTGACCCTGTCCGGTTGCTGGGACAGCACGGAGGTCAACGATCTGGCCATCATCACCGCGGTAGGGATCGATCGCACCGAGGATCAGCAGCTGGAACTCACCGTCAAGATCTATCTGATCTCGCCTTCGGATATCGAAGGTTCCAACGGAATGACTGGCTCAGGGGACACCGGGAGCGGCCAATCGATCATCCGCTCCGTTAAGGGCACCAGCATAGCCGACGCCGCATCCAGGCTGCAACAGGTGCTCACGCGCAAGGTATTCTGGGGCCAAGCGGAAGTGTTCATGTTCGGAGCGGACATGGCTCGACACGGACTGGATGAGGTGATGGACTTCTTGACGAGACAGCCCACCATCCGGGAACGCGCGAACGTGTTCATCAGCGGGACTACTGCCAAGGAAGTGCTGGCGCTGAACCCGCCGATTGAACGTTCCGTTTCCGATGCCCTGAGGGAGATGGTGAATCTGCAGACGTGGTCGGGGACCTCGTTGATGAAACTGTCCCAGATGATGTCCGGCAAGTCCCGGGCTGCCATCGTTCCAACGGTGGATATTATCGAGGCGGATTATGAGACACCATTCCCGTATATATCGGGGATCGCCATTGTGAAGAACGGTGCCATGATCGATCAGATCCGTGAAGAGGACACGCTGGGCATCATGTGGCTCAGAGACATAATCAAACCAAGAAAAACCATCACCCTGGAACCCGGGAAACATCAGTATATCTCCGTTCAATTGATCAGGGGTCATACCTCGTTGATTCCCTCCATAGAAGATGATCGATGGAAGATCACCGTCCGCAGTGAGTCGCTGGTCAAGATCATCGAGAACACGACGGACCGAGATTATTCCATCCCGGATCATCTCGATCAGCTGGAAGCGGAACTGGCAGATCACATCAACAGGAACATCAATCAGGCGATTGATCTGGCCCAGCAGAAATGGAAAGCGGATATTTATCAGTTCGCCAATGTCTTCCACCGGGCTTACCCGAAGATATGGGCCAGGCAGAAGGATCGCTGGGAGGAGCTCTTCCCGAAAGTGGAAGTGAAGCTTGAGACGAACGTCATCATAAGGAGGCCGGGAATGACCGGCAAGAACATTTTCAAGCCAGGCCAGAGGTGATGTCCAGTCATGGAATTTGCGACAATCCTGGGAATAGCAGTGGTTCTGGTGACCATAGCCGTGTTCGAAGGGCGTCAGCTGCGAGCGCATCAACGCAGGGAGCGTTATGCGATGATCACCTTGTGTATATTGGGAGGCATATTGGCAGCTATGCTCGTGTACAACATGGAGATGCCCGGCCCAACCCAATTCATCGAGACGGTGTACCGGCCTCTGTCAGAGGCCTTCGAGCAATGGGCTGAGGAAAGGAGCTTGCAACCATGATCGAGAAGGGGAAGATATCCTCCTATCAGCTAGGCAAGATGATGTATCTGGCCATCATCCCGACAGCTATTCTGACATCACCGGGCATCACATTCCAATATGCCCGGCAAGACTTGTGGATATCGCCGCTCTGGGCATTCACCGGGGTGATCGTGGTGCTCGTCATCCTTCGGCTCCATCACTGGTTTCCAGGTCAGAGCTTCACACACATCTGGGTGCGCGTCGCCGGCAGAACGGTTGGCAGAACGATCGGAGCCATCTACTGGATCTTCTACCTGTATGTCAATGGCATCATCGTGCGGGAGTATGGCGAATTCATCGTTGGCGCTTTCCTGCTCAACACGCCTCTCATCGTGATTACGGGCAGCATCGTTCTCGTATGCGCCATGGCCGTGCGTGGCGGAGTGGAGATCGTAGGCAGATTTGCCGATCTGTTTCTGCCCGCCTTTATCGTGCTGTTCCTGCTCATCCTCTTGCCGATCATCCCGGATCTGAATATCGAGCAGATGCTGCCAGTCATGGGACAGGGGATCATGCCTTCGATCACGGGTTCCTTCGTCCTGCAGATCTGGTTCAGCGAATTGATGACCATATCCTACCTGCTCCCCTATGTCCATGATCATGACAAAACAGGGCCAAGCATCTGGCTGACGTTAATCGCGATCATCCTGACCTTGCTCATCTCCAACCTGTTCACGTTGTTGCTTCTCGGTGACCTGACCGGCAGCTATACGTTTCCCTTTCTCATCCTGGCCAGGTATATCAACCTTCAGGATTTCTTCACCCATCTGGAATCGCTGTTCATGGCTATATGGGTGTTGTGCGCATTTGTGAAGATCTGCGTGTTTTATTATGTGACGGTTCTTGGCGCCGCGCAATCGATGGGGCTGTCCGACTATCGGCCGATCGTATGGCCGCTTGGCTTTCTGCTGACCGTATTCAGTTTATGGGTCGCTCCCAATTATCAGGAGTTGGCCCATGCGATCTCGATGTCCGTCGTATTTGCGATGCTCACGATGTTTCTCGTCCTCCCTGTCTTCCTGTGGTTCATCGCGTGGCTGAAGACGTCGGGAATTCGACGGAGCCAGAGAAGCGATGATGCGCGATCATTGAGAGGATCCTCTCAATGATCGCCTCTCATCAATATGACGTTGAACAAACAACCGCCACAGCCCGGCTGTGACGGTTGCCTGTCAATCATCGATCAATAGACATCCTTCCACTCTGCGATATTGCTTGCGTCGAAACGGAACGGCGGACCCAGCATGATCTGTGTCGCGTCACCATCGGCGATTACTTCCTTGGTGCCGAGTCTTCCGGCTTCGAACGTGTCGCCTAGTGCGCCTGTGATGGTGCCTTTGAACAGGGCATCAGCCGTGTATCCGGCCAGATAGCCGACATCGATCGGGTTCCACAGGTACATCCAGCGCGATACTCCGCTCTCGATGTATTCCGCCATCTCGCTCGGAAGACCGAGGCCGGTCAGCTCCACCTGGCCTTTCAAACCCTTGTCGCTGAGCACCTTGCCGGCAGCGGCGATGCCTACCGTGGTCGGGGCGATGATCGCCCGGAGGTTCGGATAGGATCTGAGCAGCGCTTCCGTCTCTGATGTGCTCTTGTCGCGCAGGTCATCCCCGTAAGCGATCTTGACCAGCTTGATCTTGCTGTACTCAGGCTCCTCCAGGACGCGCTTCATCACTTCGATCCAGGTGTTCTGGTTGGTCGCTTGCGATGTGGCGCTCAGGATGGCGATCTCGCCCTCGCCGCCGATCATCTCCGAGACGCCTTCGATCAGCGTTCTGCCGATCAGCTCGGGGTCTGCCTGATTGACATGCACCATGCGGCTGGCGCCATTAACCGCGGAGTCGAGCGACAGCACCTTGATGCCCTGATTCATCGCTTTCTGCAGGGCAGGCTGCAGGGCATCCGCATCGTTCGCGGAGATCGCGATCGCATCCACCTTCTGGGAGATCAGTTCCTCGATGATCTGGATCTGAGCTTCCGCAGTAGGCTGATCCGGCGCCCTCAGGATCGCGGTATGACCCAGTTCCTCCACCGCCGTCTTGAACCCTTCCATCATCTTCTCACCATACGGGTTGCCGGTGTTCTTGAAGATGATGGCGAACCGGCCGGATGCGGCTCCATCATCCGAGCCTCCTGAACCCCCTGATGAACCGCTTCCCCCTGTGTTGCCGGAGCCGGTGGCGCTTGAACCTCCCGACCCTCCTGTGCTGCCTGTGTTCCCGCCGCTTCCGCTGCTGCATGCTGCGAGCAGGGATATGAGCAGCAGGATCACAAGTCCCAGCTTCAGATTTCTTCTCTTCATTGTGTTCCCTCCCTGATATTTGATGACAGATGGTATACAAAACGGCCAGGCGGCCGTGTTGTATCTGATTCAGCGCCGCACTCAAGCAGCGACGTGCTCGACTTAGGCGTTCTTCTTCCTGGTCAACCTCAGCTTGGGCAGCATGACAGCCAGGATCAGCAGCATACCGATGATGATCAGGAGCGCCTGGGCCTGCACATTGATCAGTCCAAGGCCGTAGCGCAGATAACCGATCAGGAAGACCGCGATGATCGCTCCGATCATCCGACCCTTGCCGCCCGATGTGCTGATGCCGCCAAGCACGACCATCGCGATGACTTCCAGTTCATAACCCGTCGCGATGTTCGGCCGGGTGCTGCCCATGCGGGCGGTCAGGAACAGCGCCGCTACGGCCGCCATCAGTCCCGTCAAGGTAAACACGAGGATCTTGATGCGGTCTACCTGAACACCGGAATACCGGCTCGATGTCGGATTGCTGCCGATCGCATAGATCCATCTTCCCAGCACGGTCTTGTGCAGCAGGAGGATGAAGATCACGGCGAAGACAGCGAAGAAGATGACGATGATCGGCACAGGTCCGATATAGCCCCAGCCCAGATGGCTGAACCAGGACGGGAAGCCTCCCGCCGCCTGATCCTCCAGCAAGATATAGGCGATCCCCCGATAGATGATCATCGTGGCCAGCGTGATGATGACCGACGACAATTCCTTGAAGCGGACGATCAGCCAACCATTCAACCAGCCGCAGACCGTTCCCGTCAGGAGACAGATCACGACGGCCGCCTCCATCGGCACGCCCATCCTGTACAGATCCGCCATGATCACGGCGGACAGCGCGACGGTTGAACCGACGGAGATATCGATGTCGCCCATGATCATCACGAGCACCATCGGCAACACGATGAACGCCTTGTCCAGGAAGCCCATCATCGCGTCGCGCAGATTGGTGAAGTCCAGATAATATTCGGACAGATTGGCATTCATCACATTGATCGCGAGGAACAGGGCGAGAAGCATCACTTCCCATTGGAGGAGATAGCGCCGCCATGAGAAACTCTGCCTGTTCTCCAGAACTCTCGGCTCCATGTCAGATCCTCCTCCTCATCAGGTTGTTTCGGTCAACGCCCCGTTTGATCACGGCATTCATCAGGACCGCCGCGAGGATGATCGCCCCCTGGATCCCCATCTGCCAGAATGCCGACACGTTGATGAGCGGCAGTGCGTTGTTGATGATGCCGAGCAGCACCGCGCCAAGCAGAACCCCTGACAGCTTGCCTACGCCGCCAGCTATGCTGACGCCGCCAACCACGCAGGCGGCGATCACCGACAGCTCGTAGCCGGTAGCCGTATCCCCTTGCGCCGAAGCGAACTTCGCCACCCACAACACGCCGGCTCCCCCTGCCAGCCCGCCCATGATGGTGTAGACGAGCCACAGGATGCGATCCGCCTGGATGCCGCTGATGCGCGCGGCTTCCGGATTGCTGCCGACCGCATAGATCTGTCTTCCGGTGCGCGTATGGGCGATAAAATAGTAGGCCGCGAGGTACACCACTAACGCGATCCAGATCAGATTGTTGACGCCGAGGATCGTTCCTGTACCCAGTTCCTTGAAGCTGGCCGGCATCTGGTGTGCGCTGACCCAACGGCCATTGCTGATCAGATAGGTTAATCCGCGATAGACGTTCATCATCCCCAGGGTGGCGATGATCGGCAGAAGCCCCATCTTCGATACCAGGAGGCCGATCACCATGCCGCACAGGATGCCGATGCCGACACCCATCAGCAAGGCCACGAGCGGATGCAGTCCGGGATACTCGCTCACCGTCATGGCGCTGATCATGCCGGACAGAGCGAGGGTCGCTCCGATGGACAAGTCGATGCCGCGCGTGATGATCACGAGCATCATGCCAACGGCCAGGATGCTCAGGATTGCGGTGTTGGTGATCAGGTCATTGATATTGTCCAGGGTAAGGAAGCTCGGATTGCGCAGTTGGATAAGCAAACACAGCAACACGATAAACATCATCAGACCGACTTCCCGGAACCGCACCACATAAGAGCTGATGGTTCGCTTGCGGCTTGCCGGTTCAGGACTCGCCACCGTTGTCACGGCAGCTGTGCCAGCGTTGTCGGATTTCACAGTTGAACCCACCTTTCTGTCTGTCGAGTCGACGATCCGCCGACTATTCCGCCATAGCAGCCGCCAGTATGTTCTCCTGGCTTGCTTCGGAGCGATCCAGGATGGCGGAGATCCGCCCTTCACGCATGACGAGCACCTTGTCGCTCATGCCGATCACTTCCGGCATCTCCGATGAGACCATGATGATGCCCATGCCTTGAGCCGCCAGATCGCTGATGATCTCGTAGATGGCCGACTTCGCGCCGACATCGACGCCTTTGGTCGGCTCATCGAGGATCAGGACATCAATGTCCATCGTCAGCAGCTTGGCGAACACCACCTTCTGCTGGTTGCCGCCGGAGAGCGAGCTGGCCAGATCGAAGATCGTCCTCGCCTTGACGCCGACCTTCTCCGCCAATTGCTTGGCGACCTCCGCCTCCTTCCTCCTGCTGGTCCAACCGTTACGGGAGATGCTCATCAGAGAGGGAAGCGTGATATTGTCGCCGATCGCCCAGTCGAGCACCAGACCTTGCTTCTGTCTGTCCTCCGGCAGATAGCCGATGCCGCTCTGCATCGCCTGCCTCGGATGCCTGATCCGGACCTTGCGCCCTTTCAGCCAGATCTTGCCCCGGTCCGGCTCATGGATGCCGAACAGCGTCTCCACCACCTCGGTCCTGCCGGAACCCACGAGTCCGGTCAGGCCGATGATCTCGCCCCGGCGCAGCGTGAACGAGACATCCGCGAAATATCCGGTTCGGCTGAGACCCTCGACGCGCAGCACCTCCTCGCCCAGCTTAACCTCCTTCTTGGGGAAGAGATGATTGATCTCTCTGCCCACCATGGCGACGATCAGATCGGACCGCGAGATCTCATCCACTTTCCAGGTGCCGATATACCGGGAATCGCGGAACACCGTCACCTTGCTCGCCAGCCGATACATGTCCTCGAACCGGTGCGAGATGAAGATGATCGCTTTGCCCCGGTCTCTCAGTTGCTCGGTGATCCGGTACAGCTCCTCGCTCTCGCGTGCCGACAGCGCCGCCGTCGGCTCATCCATGATGATGATCCTGGCGTCCATGGACAGCGCCTTGGCGATCTCCACGATCTGCTGCTCCGCCACGCTGAGCGCCCCCATCTGGGTCTTCGGGCTGAAGCTTGCGCCCAGCTCGCGCAGCCATCGCTCCGCCTCCTCGTGCATGTTCTTCCAGAGCAGCCGCTTGCTGCCCCTTGCGATTCGTTCATGTCCCATGAAGATGTTCTCCGTCACGCTCAGGTCCGGATAACAGGTGACATGCTGATAGATGGCGGCGATGCCGGCGCGCTTCGCTTCGTTCGGATTGCGGAAGCGGACGGGCCGCCCATCCAGCAGCATCTCGCCTTCATCCGCTTCATGCACGCCTGTGATGATCTTGATGAAGGTCGATTTGCCCGCTCCGTTCTCACCCATCAGGGCGTGGATCTCACCGGCTTTCAACTTGAAATAGACCTGATCCAGAGCCTTGACTCCGGAGAACCTCTTCGTGATTCCGCTCAGCTCCAACAGATATTCGCTCATTCTTTCGCTGTACTCCCCTCGCTTGAGCTCCATCGGTCTTGCAACCGATCGCTTTCACCAATTGCCTTAAATATACCGCTGATCCGCTCGTCCGGTAAGGAGACGGTTATGCTATAGGGGTGACATTCTTATCTTCAGGAGCCGCCCGCGGCATCGGTATCCGGGCATGAAAAAACTGACGGGCAACCCGTCAGTTCGTCATCGATTGAAGGATCTGTTTGCGATATTGGGAAGGCGTATCGCTGGTCCATTCCTTGAACAGTCGGCTGAAATATTTGACATCCTGGTAGCCGACAAGCAGGCTGACTTCCTGGATCTTGATCCCCGGATCCGCGAGCAGATCTTTCGCCCGTTCCATGCGCATTCTCGTGATGCAATCGAGGATCGTCTCACCCGTCTGCATCTTGAAGTAACGGCAGAAGTAGGACGGGCTCATGAACACATGATCCGCGATGCGCTTGATGGAGATCTCCTCATGCAGCCGCTCCGCGATCCAGGCTTTCGCCTGCTCGACCGGCCCCATATTCGCGGCATTGCGACGAGATGCGACGAGTTCCAGCCGTGTTCTGATCGCGTGGTCGACGATCCGGCACATCTCCTGGAGATTCGGAGCCCGTCTGATGGCGCGAAGCCCTTCCTCGATCCTTTCCTCGTCAAGCTCTTGGTCGATGCCCGACATCTGCACGGCCAGATAGACGCCTTGCACGCACCGCTGGATGTTGAGCGGAGAGGTCTGCTGCTGCAGCTTGTGAAACAGTTCCTTGAGCCAGCGTCTGGCGGCGTCTTCCTTGTTCCGCTCGATCGCTTCGCAGATGCGCTGGCCGATGTGCATCATCTCCGGGTCCAGCATCTGCTCGTTCTCATCAACTGCTCCGCCTGCTATTTGCGAGACGAACAGCTGATTGCCTCCGAGGATCAGCCGGTAATGGATCAGCGACCTGGCTTGCCGCGCCGCTTCAGGCAACATGTACAGATCCTGGAAAGGATCGCTGGCTGCGATCGAAACGGTGAACGGCGTATATTGTCTGATCGCCTTCCTGATCCTGTCTGCAGCATCGTGCACCGCAGCCGTCAATCGTTCCTCATCTTCAGGATTCGGCAGTTGCAGCATCGCCCAATGATCGGACTGTTCCCCTCTCCAGCACCAGCTGTTCCCGGCATGCTCTCCGGCGACATCATGCATCAGCTCTCCGATGATGTTCTCCACGACATAATCGAAGGCTCCCCAGTCCTTCGCGCTGAAGGTTCTCGCTTTCATCGGGATGGCATCCAGACTGATGTACAGCACCTTGTGGCAACCTCGGGGAAATTCCTCCACCCAATAGCCGAGCCGGCTGATGTCCAGGCCCGTCGACGTGACGTAGGTGAGCAGCTGGATCTGCCGCGTATATTTCAGCTGTTCGGTCTGCTTCTCGAGCTGCTGCCAGCGTCTCCGCATATTGCGCTTGTCTTCGATCCTTCGCTGGATCTCGCTGAGCCTCTCGCGAAACTGCTCACGGTCGATCGGCTTCAGCAGATAGTCCAGCGCGCCCTCTCGCATCGCGGTCTGGACATATTCGAAATCATCATAACCGCTGATGATCAACGATTCGAATTGATAGGAATGGTTCGCTTCCTGGATCAACGCCAATCCGTCCATCACCGGCATCCTGATATCGGTGATCAGCAGATCGATATCGCCCTGGTGTTCATGAAGATAATCCAGCGCTTCCTGTCCGTCCGCCATCGTCCCGACCACTTCCCATTCCTCGCCGCAACCTGCGATGATCCTGGCGATCCCGCGGCGAATCATCTCCTCATCATCCACGATTAATGCCTTGAATTTCTCCATGTGCGTCTCCCCCCAATTTTTCCGTCAGTTCCGCCATTTCCAGTTCAGTAATCATCGGTATGCGAATGACCACCTCGGTCCCTTGACCATACACACTATGCAATTCCAGTCCATATTCCGGTCCCAGCATGAGCATGATCCTGGCATTGACATTGCTGAGTCCAAACTCTGAATCCCGGGCGACCGGCACATCCGAGCGAAGCGATTGCTCCAGCTGCTCCAGCTTCTCCTCCGGGATGCCGGGACCGTCATCGCGGATGCGGAAGACGATGTCTTCCTTGCCGGAACGCGCGCCGAGCTCTTTCCCGATGCTGACGTGGATATGGAGGATCTTCCTGGTGTTCAGTCCATATTTGACGGCATTCTCGACAATCGGTTGCAGGATGAACTTCGGCGTATAGCAGGATTCGATGTCCCCCTTGAGCGTGATGTCGAACATCAGGCGATTGCTGAAACGGATCTTCTGGATCATCAGGAAATCCCGCATATGTTGGACCTCATCCCTGATCCTCACGCAGCGCGACCGGTTGCTGAGCGAGAAGCGCAGCATCCTGCCGAGCAGCGTCACCATCTCGACGACGGTCCGGGACTTCCCGTCCTCCACGGCCATGTTGATGGTTTCCAGGGTATTGTACATAAAATGAGGATTGATCTGGGATTGAAGCGCATACAATTCAGCTTCTTTCTGCCGGAGCTTGATCTCGAAGTTCTTCTGGATCAATTCGCGAATCGTCTTCATCATGGAATTGAAGCTGCGGGCGAGGATGCCGACTTCATCGCGGGACTCGATCTCGAGATTGACATAGAACCTGCCCGCTTCCACCTGCCGCATCAACCGCGACAACTTGGTGATCGGCCGCGTGAACTTGATCGCATAAGACACCGCGAGCAACGATGTGATGAGCACGATGCAGAAGAAGAGGAGGATGATCACATTGCGCGCCCGGTCGGTTTTCTCCGTCAGGATCTTGAGCGGGATGCTGTGCGCGAGGATCCAGTCGGTGACGCCGGACGTGCTCAGGCTGATGATCCACTCATCCTTGCCGCCGCCTCTGCGGAAGCTGCCATTGCGCAGCGGATATCTGGCAAGCTCGGTATCCACTGTGCCGATATACTGTTCGTCGGTATGATAGATGATCTTCCCCGCGCCGTCCATGAGCCAGAGATCCGCCTGGTCATTGTGATCGAAGTGACGCAGGATGTTGTCGATAAATGTCAGTTGTACGGCGATCAGCATCGTCCCCAGGCTCTTGCGGTTATCGACGTCCTGGATCTGTTTCATGATGAGCAGATAGGGCGGACTGTTCACGAATGCCAGCGGGAACTCATCGGGCAGCAGAATCTTCGCTTCACCCCCCAGCTCCAGATCCTGTCCGTAAGGCAGCAATGCATTGCTGTCGTCCAGACCGGTAAAATCCAGCCTCGAACTGTAAAACAGACGATTCTTGGAGAACAGGAAGACGCCGATGATATCCGGACTCCCGCTGTCCAGATACGTTCTGGCCAGATAACTGTTCACGACAAACTGCTCCTGATTCAGCGTCGAGCGGCTCTGATACGCATCATGGCGCAGGATCGACAGGACGCGATCGGAATTGAACAGCAGGGACGGAAGCTCGGAGAATTCCTGCATATGGAAGGCGATATTGTCGTTGGCGAGACTCAGGAACCGGGGCATGTATTCGCCGATCTGCTCGACGATCGAGCGGGTATACTGCATATAGGAAACGGCCCCGAGCAGCGAGATCGGGATGACCGTGAGCATGCAATAGAAGACAATCAGCCGGGTGCTCAGCTTGTTCTTCCACGACGGGATGCGGAACAGCCATCTAGAAATCATATTGACTCACGTTCTCTGCCGTAAAATCAAGCGGTTCTCCCATGATCACCATATCGCCCTTCACCCGGATGTTCCCGATGTTCCTGATCTCCTGCCCGTCATAAGGCATCTGTCCATCGAGCAGCTGGACAGCCAGCGCCACGGTCAGGTAACCCAGCTTCTTGGGGCTCCACAGAGTCGCCATCTGCGCAGAGCCGTCCAGCAGAAAGTCAGCCATGAGGTTGGGCGTGGACAGACCGACGACCTTGATCGTTCCCGACTGTCCGGCCTCCTTGACCGCTTGCGCGGCAGCCGGCGGGGCGACGGAAGCGATGCCGATGATCCCCTGCAGCCCGGGATGATCCTGCAGCAGTTGCTTGGCCGCCTCATAGGCCTTCTGTGGATCATCATACGTCTCGGCGATGGTCACCAGGTTCATCTTCGGATAATAGTCCTGCTGCTGGATGCTCATCCACTTGATCCATTCGTTCTGATTCGATGCGGACAGCGTGCTCGTCAGGATGGCGTAATCTCCTTGCTCCCCCATGTGCCAGGCCAACGTATCGAGCAGATGCCGGCCCAGCACCTCGGGATCGACCATATTGACGAACAGATCCCTGCCCTCCGGCAACGTATCGGCGTCCCAGGTGAGCACCTTGATCCCCTTCCGCTTCGCTTCCTGCAGAACCGGCAGCAGCTTCTCCGGATCGTTGGCCGAGACGGCCAGCGCATCGACCCCTTGATCGATCAGTTCGAGGATGACCTTGATCTGTCTGGACACGTCAGCGATCGGCGGCCCATCATAGATCACATTCACGCCAAGATCGGCGCCCGCCTCGTAGGCCCCGTCCTGCGCGATGAGGAAGTACATGATTTCCTTCACCTTCGGTACCACCCCGATCGTATACTTGCGTTGATCTTCGGGCAGCTCCTCGGTCACCGTTTCCGTCTCATAGGAATAGATAATGTGATAATCTCCCGAACCCGTCTCCCCGGAACATGCGGTTATGAACAACATGAAAATCAGACCCCACGGTCGTGTGCGTCTCATCGCTGTGACCCCCCATGTCGATATCAACCCATCCATGAACATGCTGCATAAACAGAGATATTCTCTGCATAGTTGCGACGAGTGCTGGTCGGATTGGCCGCACGGAATTCTTCATCATTGCGGATATTGCTGACCAGGAGATGGACCATCTGTTGTCGCTGATCTTCGTTGGCATACAAGCCAAGCTTCAGAGCCCAGAGCAGAGACGTTTGCGCATTGTTCTCACCCGGGTCGTTGCCTCTGCCGCCATGGAGCAGCGTCAGCTTGCCTTCATCGTCGATCCGGATGTAGTTGTTGATGAACGCCTGCTTGATATTCTCGAACAAGGCTTCGTACTTGGCCGCATCCTCATCCTTGCCCAGCGCTCTCGCCACTTCTGCCATGAACTTGGCATCGTAGGCGTAGAAGGCGTCGCTGACCAGGTAATGGTTGGCGCCGGAGATGCCATTGATGTTGTTGCGTTGGAAGGACAACCAGTCGCCGTATTAGCTGCCCGGACCGCGATAGTCTTCCCCTGTGAGATTATAGATGAGATCCATGTATTTGACCATCATCGGGTATGCCTGTTCGATGGCTCTCGTATCTCCCGTAAACTGCCAGTGCGTCCACGATACGATTACGGCCGCGTCCGACCAGCCGGAGTCAGGCGTTTGTGAATTCGCATAGCGGGTCGTCGGCACCGTAACCGGATGGATCCGTTGCCCGCTGGGCATTGATGATGTTGTGGGTGAAATGTTCGATGAAGTTCGCGCTGTTAACGTTGTAGAAACCGGTCCTGAAAAACAGTTGAACATCGCCCAACCAGCCTGCGCGTTCAACTCTCTGCGGGCAATGTATCGGGCTATATAGAACGTACTTCAACCAGGTCATCCCATACAGGTGACAATTATGTGAAAGGGGGGGCAATATTCACTTCTTGGAAGTTGTGCATGACTTGTTGCGGAGATTGCAGCCATGTTGGCGCTGCATGAAGTGTGGTGGAGTGATGGGGTAGAGGGAGAATCACTCTCCCTCTTAGCGTTCGATGTTTCCATATCATCAAGGGGTTGCTGGCGTACCATCAGGCAGTCTGGCGAGTGTCCATCTGGGTAAGGTGTTGTCGCATGGGAAACGTGCGGCGAGCTTCTCATCGATATCAATTCCAAGTCCAGGCTTGTCATTCGGATAAGCATATCCGTTGATGATCTTGGGACAACCTGGAAACACCTCTTCAGTATGTTGATTGAACCCGTTCCATTCCTGAATGCCGAAATTGATCGTGCTGACATTCAGATGCACATGAGCGGCATGTCCCACAGGAGACGTGTCGCCAGGACCATGCCATGCCGTGCGCACCCCAAACGCCTCACACAACGCAGCCAGCTTGCGCGCTGGTGTGATGCCGCCGATCTGGCTGATATGCACACGGATGTAATCGATCAGGCGATTCGTGATGAGCGGCATCCATTCATTCGGATTATTGAACAGTTCTCCCATCGCCAGCGGTATGGAAGAATGATGGCGAATCATCCGAAACCACTCGATCTGCTCCGGCGGCAACGGATCCTCCAGGAAGAACAGCTTGAATGGTTCCAGCTCCTTGGCGAAGTTGACGGCATCAATCGGCGAGAGACGTTCATGGATATCGTGCAGAAACTCAATTTCCATGCCGATATTCGTTCTCAGATGATCGAACAGCTCGACGATGCTTCTCATATAAGCCTTAGGATCATAATAACACCCGTCAGGTGCACCCACAGGATGCACCATCTTATGGTTGACTCCGCCGTATGTCCCCATCTGGCAACGGATATATCGGACGCCTTGCTCCATGTAAGCTCTGACATTGTCCTCTACTTCCCTGATATCATGTCCGTCCGCATGGCGATAGATGGCTGCTCCTTCGCGAACTTTGCCGCCAAACAGCTGGTACAGCGGCATGTTGGCGATCTTGCCCTGTATGTCCCACAAGGCCATGTCCACACCGGACAGGGCATTGTTCAATACCGGCCCATTGCGCCAGTAGCTGCTGACGTAGGCGGTATGCCAGATATCATTGATATCTTCTACTTTTCTCCCTATCAGAAACGGCTTCAGATATTGCTCGATGGCCGTTTGAACGGCCAGATAACGCTGTGTAAATGTCGCGCAACCCAGACCATAGATTTCAGGTTCCGAGGTTTCCACTTTCACGACCACCAGATTGATTCCATCCGGAGCTGTCAGTATTGTTTTAATGTTTCTGATCGTAAGTTTCTCCATCATACTCATCCTTTGATGTTTACTGTTTGACAGCGCCAGCCGTCAGACTGCTGATAAAATACTTCTGCATAAACAGGAACATGATGATCAGCGGCATGCTGGATATGATCGAAGCGGCCATCATATCGTTCCAGGCTACCTTGTAATATCCATTCAATTGTCCGATACCGACGGGCAGCGTCTTCATCTCTTCCCTGGTTGTCAGGATGAGAGCAAACATATACTCATTCCACGACTGCAGGAAAGCATAGATGGCTGTTGCAGCGATGCCCGGCAATGACAGCGGAAAGATGATCTGCACGAACGTTCTTACAGGCCCGCAGCCATCGATTAAGGCTGCTTCGTCCAGTTCCTTCGGAATGCTGTCGAAGAAGCCCAGCATCATCCAGGTACAGAAGGGAACGGTAAATGAGATATACACGATGATGAGTCCCATATGTGTATCGATCAAACCAAGCGTTTTCAACACCTGATAAAATGGAATGAGCAGCATGATCGACGGGAACATCTGCGTGATCAGCAGGAAGGTCAGGAACGACCCGCGGCCGCGAAATCGGAATCGGGATGCCCCATAACCGGCCAAAGCCGAGAATATGATCGAGATCAGCGTAGCAGCTATCACGATGATAACGCTGTTCAGGAAGTAATCGCCGAAAGGATAATCCTTCCATATCCTGGCGAACGCATCGAACGTCGGGTTCTCGGGTATCCATACCGGAGGCGTGACCATGACTTCCTCATTGGATTTGAATGCGGTCGAGATCATCCACAATACCGGGATAAGGACCATAGCCGAAGCGGCGATCAGGATGATATACATGAACAGTCGGAACAGTGGTCGTTTTTTTCTAATCGTTGCCATTGCCGAGCAACCTCCTATACACATACCCAATCAGGAAGCAGATGAAAAATACCATGACAGCCATGGCTGAAGCCGGTCCGAATTGGAAATATTCAAAGGCTTGCTTGAAAATATCGATGCTGACAACATTGGTTGCATTGCCTGGTCCACCTGCCGTCAGGATCCAGATCATATTGAAATGTTTGAACCACCAGACGGTGTCCAGAATCAGTGTCACGCTCAGTACCGGCATCAAACCCGGAATGGTCACGTATCTGAAGGCCTTGAAGCGCGTGGCTCCGTCAATGGAAGCCGCTTCGTACAGATCCTTCGATATATTCTGCAGTCCTGCGAGAAGAAGCATCATCACCATCGGGAACCCCTTCCATATGGAGACGATGATCACTGCAGCGAATGCAATCTTCTCCTGCCCCAGCCAGGATACCGGTTGATCGATCCACCCCAGATTCAGTAACGCGGCATTGATCAGACCGTACATCGGGTTAAACAGCCATTTCCACAGCAGAGCTACAACAACTTCAGGGAACAGCCAAGGAAGAATCAGGATCACGCGAAAGAACGTCTGTCCCTTCAGGTTCAGATTCAGAGTCAAGGCCAGGATCATTCCGACGACAAAATGCCCCACAACAACCCAAAATGTATATTGGAGAGTCAGCCATATACTCTTTAGAAACTTGGTATCGGAAAAAATACTGATATAGTGCTCAAGCCCAACGAAGTCCCATCGATTGATCAGATTGGTGTTGAAGAAACTGAGATACACTCCGTACAGGAGCGGATAGGTTACAAGCAGGATCAACGTGATCACTGCCGGCATGATAAACCAATAGCCAACTCTCTTCCCCTTGTTTGTAAACATGCGGTCACCTCGGTCATCTTGAAAGAATCCGCGAGGATTGACAGCAATCCTCGCGGTTCCTGGCTATTTCGTCCTTCTTTAGTTTCCTGCCATGTTGATCACTTTCATCGCTCTGTCTGCCGCGTTTTCGGCCGCTTCATCCACGGTTGCTGCGCCAGTCAGAATCAGCTGATACGCTTCGGCTACGATGTCCTGGAATTGGGAATATTGGCTGAAGGACGGCGTCAGGTAGGCGTATTCCAGCGCCTTCACATAACCTGCATAATCCGGTCCGGTAAGCTGCTGATCTTGCCCAACCTCGATCTTCGTCGGCAGACGTCCGCTCAGTTCATTCCATTTCAGGGCGTTCTCCTTGTTAACCATAAACTTCAGATACTTGACCACTTCTTCTTTGTGTTGGGAGGTTGCCGATACCGCGTATCCGAGCAAGCCGAACGTCGCTGCATGGTTCTCTGCCTTAGGAATCGGCGTGCTGTAAATCTTGCCTTTCAGATCCGGATTCTGGCTGTAAATATTGCCAAGTGCATTAGGACCCGTGATCATCATTGCCACTTTGCCGGTTGCCATCAGCGTTGCAGCTTCCGGGAATCCCGTTTCGGTTACACCCGGAGGGATGACACCGTGTACATTGTTCAGATCTGTCAGGAACTTGAAGGCTTCCTTGGCCTTATCCGTATTCAGGTCAGTTACCCATTGTCCATTCTCTTCCCTGATCTCGGCTACACCAAAGGTGCGAAGTTTGGCCATGAATCGGTCAGCGCCGGAACCGTTGCGGGTACCCACCATGCCATAGCCCCAACGGTCGATCTGTCCGTCGCCGTCCGTATCTTTGGTCATCTTCCTGGCGACCTCGAGGAATTCGTCCCAGGTTTCCGGGGCTTCCAGACCCTCTTCTTCAAACCAGTCACCGCGATAGATCAGTGCCAGAGGAGTAGCAACCCAAGGCAAGAATTGCAACTCGCCATCGACACTTGCCTCTTCCAGTACATTCGGATAGAACTCCTTCAGGTACTCTTCACCAAGCAGTTCATTCATATTGGCCAACATGCCCATATCTTTCGCAGTGCGCATGAATTGCGGTGTCATCGTGAATGCGTCCGGCAGATCATTGCTTGTTGCGAGAGTCGTCAGTTTCTTGTAAAGATCGTTCATGGGCACGCCGATGAACTCTATCTTGATATTCGGATTTTGCTTCATGTACTCCTCTGCCATCGCCAGCTCTGCAGGGCCGTCCGGATTCTCTGTCTGCGAGACGGAGATGATGCGCAGCGTAATCGTTTCTTCACCGGACCCGCTTGAATTGCCGCTTTGCTTGTCCGCCGCATTGCTGCTGGAACCCGATCCACTGTTGCCGTTCCCGCAAGCGGTTACGAGCAGCGCCAGCACCAGGAGCAAGCTGATCAATAGTCGTTTGTGTTTCCTCATCTTCCATTTCCCCTTCTGTGTTTGAATATTTATTGCTTCGCCAATCCGAATTTTTCAGATGGCGCAACAACCTGATAGATGTCTGTTGTCATACAAGTTTAGACAAAAAAAGGGTTTATGCCTTTTCCTGACGTTCCAATTGTCTCATCGTTCTTTCGATCGTGCTGTCAATGGACTCGCGTATGAGTTTCTTGATCGCTTCAATATCTCTGCTCTTGATCGTTTCGAATTGCCTTATATGTCCCTGGAGACTCTCCTCGATGCCGCCGAACACCCTGTTCAATTCTTCCAGATGATAGTAGTAGATGTCCTTGATATCTTCCATGAACTTGATGAACAGTCTGTTCTTCGAGGCTTTCACGATCGCATAGTGAAAGTTGAAATCCGCCTTCGTATACTTGGCATAGTCATCCTTGCTCGCGATCATCTCCTGAAGCGCTTGCTCGATGGCGGCAATATCCTCAGCGTCGGCCCGGTGTGCGATGAGCTCCATGCATTTCAGTTCAATCGATTCACGGAACTCCATCACGTCCATGAAGTCTTTTTTGCTCATGGTCATGATCGGTGCCATAAACTCGATATTCACATTCTGGATGTTTTCTGACACGAATGAACCTTTGCCGTGTTTGGTCGTGATCAGACCATTATCCCGAAGTTTCTGCACGGCACTGCGGACGCTGATTCTGCTGACATTCAATATTTCACACAGCTCATGCTCTGAAGGAAGCTTCTGGCCAGGTTTCCAGTTTCCGTTGACAATCTCTGCCTTCATCTGTTCGTACACTTTGGAAACGATGTCATTTTTCTCAATCGCCTTGAGCTTGCTTCCCAATCATGTTCACCTCTTGTCAGATGTCATACAAGTTAGATTATATTCACTCCATTTCCTGTAGTCAACCATCTGATCAATAAAAATGCTCTTATTCATTGATATAAGTCATATCACACAAGAAATACTTGGCTGTTGTCCAATGCTTCCGAACATATGGAACACAGCCAAGTATCTCCTGTATCATGTGAATAACATGAATGGCATTGCCCTGGCCTGACAGGTCAGTTAGCGGCCGAATTCCCGTTCCACATATCCCCGTCCTCATGGATCATCCCCATCAAAGAAGGCAGCAGAAGCGCGGACGACAGGCCCGGGGTGATCCATATATTGCGTGTGGTGGTGATGCGGACGTTATTATTCACGAAATGGCAGGTCCAGATGTCCCGGTAAGCCTGATCGAGGAACCGACTCCATAGCCCTTACTTGACTTGGGCCCTGACCTTAGACGGATCCGATAAGCACCGATCACATTTCTCTCACACCGCTTCGACCGCCTCACACTGTCGCGTCATCATGCCATGGTCAGCAGTTCAGACAACTGGTCGATGGCGTGATCATACTTCTCAGGCTGGCCGAATCCATATCGCGCGTAGATGAACGGGATCCCGGCCACCAGCGTCGCCTCGTAATCCCCCTGCGTATCGCCGACATAGACCGCTTCCTGCAGATGGTTGCGCTGCATGATCAGCCGGATGTTCTCGCCCTTGCTCAGCCCCGTATCTCCGAAGCATTCGAAGTCGGTGATACAGCGCTCGATGCCGGCCTTCCTCATGAACAGCTCGATGTATCCGGACTGGCAATTGCTCACGATGAACAGGGGGGTCCTCTCCGACAGCTCGCGGATCGTCTCCACCACGCCTGGATACAAGAGATCGTCGGTGCAATGCTCCAGCGCCTCGTGCTCATACTCCACGCATGCCTCCAGCAGGATGGCTCTCTGCCTCTCATCCGCGTCGGTGAACAGGTTGTCCGCGATGACATTCATCGGCCTGCCGAACAGCTGCTTCAGCCTCTCCGCGGTCACCACCGCCGAAGTGCCGCCCGTGGCGCGAATCGCTTCATTCCAGGCTCGCGCGACCACCTCGGTGGTATCCCATAACGTCCCGTCCACGTCGAAAATGATATTCTTCATCTCGAAAAACCTGCTTTCCTGTATATTGAGTTACATCTTCACGGGTGACCGCCCGCATGCGGCGGGCGATCTCACCCTGAAGGATCTTTACATCTGCCATGATCCATCTTTGCCTCACGGCTGCCCGGTTATCCGCCTACTGTCCCCTCAGCTGTCCGGCCAGCCAATCCAGCGACTCCGGCCCGCCAAACTCATGGCCGCCATCGAACAGATGACTGCTGAACCGGTCCTGTGCGCCATAGCCTTCGTAGATGGCGCGAACCGCTTTGATCGCCACCCTCGTCGTCTCGATCGGGAAGATCGGGTCGCGCAGTCCCGCTTCGATGAACAGCGGACGCGGCGCGATGAGCGCGAGCAGGTCGGGCATCTCGGCCTGCGTCAGGATGCCGGGGATGTAGTTGCACAGGCAATGCCGCATCGCCAGGATGCTGCCGCGATAGGTGTTCGGATAGATGGCGACGACCGACGCCTGGATGCGCGGATCAAGCGCGGCTGACAGGGAAGCAACCATGCCGCCGCCGGAATGCCCCATATTGCCGAGCCGGCTGCCATCCACCTCCGGCCGGCTGACGAGATAGTCGGCAGCGCGCAGCGCCTCTGCCGCCCGCAGTCCGGCGACAGTCCTGCCCGTCATCATGAGGGAGACGGACAGATTGTAACAGGAGTTGTCAATGTTCGGATCCTTCTGCAGATCACGAGCGAGCCTGCGGTCACCGAAGCCGATGATCTCCGGCGCCAGCACGACAAACCCCCGCTTCGCCAGCGCGTAGGCCAGATTGTCCGACAGTCTGCCCGTATCCGGCTTCTCGTTGCCGTCCTTGTCGAGGCCCACCAGCGAGCGGCTACCGTATCCGTGACCATGCCAGAGCAGCACCCCCGGCCTCTTCTCACCCGGCCGGATCGACTTCGGGATCATCACATAAGCGGGCATGCGCAGCCCGTCCAGCGTGGTGAATTCCACGCGCTCGCGGATCGCCTCCGGGAGCTCCGCCCGCTCCAGCAGCACCGGATCAAGCCCCTCAGCCCCCCGATGGGTCAGCTCGAAGCGTCCCAGCGCCTGCTGAAGTCCGCCCAGCAGCCTTGCCCTGCGGGCTTCCCACGACGATTCGGCCTGCTCCCGGCGTGCCGTTTCCAGTTCATCATACAGTTGATCGAGATAAGCATCCGGATGTCTCATCCTGACAACCTCCTCATTGGTTCTATCATCCTTGGATCACCATGGCGCCGGTCGCGCATCCAGGTCCTGGTCGCACCCTGTCAGACCTGTCCGCTCACGGGCTGATACAGGTTCATCTTAACCGTACATGTCGCCACTGTAAAGATAGCACAGAGATCGCGGCTTCATGAAGGTCCTGGTCAGGGTCATCAGCGTTCGCCAGGTGCGTCAATCGCGCTTCATGGTAGAAGGTTGCATTTAAAGCGATGGCAGAAGCCCCCTCTGTCTAACGGAGACCATGGACACCGAACGAAGCATGTGAAGGCAGATGGAGCCTCTTACGGACAGGAGCGACGCTGTTGCCCTAAAGTCCGTGACGTTTCAACGCAGACAACCGGGAGCATGACATGGAGGAAACATGGACGCGAAGCGCTCAAAGTCATTGTAAATATCTGATGTCCATTGTAAGATTCTATCGAGGTGATCGCATGGACAACAAGGACCTGGTCTTTCTCTGTGATTCCTTCTATAACCTGACCGGACTGCCCATCCGCTACTACGAGAGCGGCGAGCTTGTCCGCATGTTGCCCTTCATCATCCGGGAGGCGGATCCGATCCATGAGGTCCTGCCCCGCATGCTGGAGGATGGACAGGACATCAACTACTATCTGAGCGAGAATTTGCTGTTCTACGGCAAGGTGAAGGAGAGGCGTTCCGATCGTCAATTCCTGATCGGTCCATGCTCCAATGTCCCGCTAACGGGCAAGGATGAAACTGAACGACTACATCAATCGACAGAAAATTGAGGAAGCCAAGAATCTGCTGGCCTTCTCCGACCGGTCGCTGAGCGAGATCAGCAGCTATCTGTGCTTCTCATCACAGAGTTACTTTCAGAACCTGTTCAAAAAATACGAGGGCATCACGCCGCTCCAATACCGACAATCCGCCCGTTCCCGCCTTCCATAAGGCTGCGATCCTCTTCGGTGTCGCCCATGGCGGGCAAAGGAACGGCAGACCATGCCAAGATCAGTCTTTCCATGGCAACGGAACGTGGATTCGTTCCAGACCATCCGACGATCAGCACCAACCGATGAAAACCCAACCTTCCACAGATCGACATCTTTCCGGGAATGCGCATGTTTTTGCAATATGGTTCATTATTTTACAATACATTTTCACCGGATCCATCTATACTGGGGGCAATCATAGTCTGACTGGTGGTGATTCGTATCAGCCAACTGCGATCTTATCTCGACGAGCTGACCATCGAGGAGAAAGCCGCTCTGCTCGAAGGGACCAACTCCTGGTACACCAACGCCATACCGCGGCTCGGGATCCCCGCCCTGATGCTGACCGACGGCCCCCACGGTGTGCGCAAGGTCCGCCAGACGGCAGGCGGCTTCGGGATCAGCGATAACGAGCATTCCACGGCATTTCCCACTTCCGCTGCGGTGGCATCCTCGTGGAATCCTCAGCTGGCCTATCGCATGGGTCAAGCGATTGCGGAGGAATGCCGGGCAGCCGGCGTGGATGTGCTGCTCGCCCCGGGCATCAACATCAAGCGCAGCCCGTTGTGTGGCAGGAACTTCGAATATTATTCGGAGGATCCCCTGATCTCCGGCACGTTCGGCGCCGCTTTCGTGCGCGGCGTACAGAGCAAGGGGGTCGGATGCTGCGTGAAGCATTACGCTGCCAACTCCAACGAAGACCACCGCTTCGTCGGCGACAGCGTCGTGGATGAACGGGCATTGCGGGAGATCTATCTCCGCGCATTTGAACAGGTCATCAAGGAAGCGCAGCCCTATGCGGTGATGAGCGCCTACAACCGCGTGAACGGGATCTTCGCTTCCCAGAACCGGCAGCTCCTGACGGATATCCTGCGCCATGAATGGGGATTTCAGGGGCTCGTCATGACGGATTGGGGAGCCACTTGTGACCGGGTCGAAGGTCTGAAAGCCGGCTGCGACCTGGATATGCCGGGAGGCGTGTGGCATAACCGATCGTCCATCATCGAAGCGGCGAAGAATGGAACCCTGCCGATGGAGATCCTGGATCAATCGGTGGCAAGGGTGCTCAACCTGATTCACCGATGCAAGGATGCACAAATTGAAAGCGATTGCAATCATGAGGAGCATGCCCGTCTGGCCTGTGAGATTGCGAAGGAGAGCGCGGTCCTGCTCAAGAATGATGGCACTTTGCCGCTGTCCGGCGATGAGAAGCTGCTGGTGGTCGGCGAGATGTTTGAGAAGCTGCGTTTCCAGGGGGCGGGATCCTCCCTGATCAATCCACCTTCGGTCATCAGCCCCAGACAGGCATTCGACAAGCGTGGCGTTCCGTATCGCTATGAGCCGGGGTATCGCTATCTCAAGCCGGAACCGGACCCGCAACTGGAACAGGCAGCTCTTACGGCCGCCGAGCAGGCGGAGATCATCCTGTTCTTCGGCGGACTCGACGATCTGGAGGAAAGCGAAGGCTTCGACCGGGAGCACATGCGGCTGGGAGAGCCTCAGATACAGTTGATTCAACGGCTGATCGCAAAGGGCAGGAAGGTCGTCCTCGTCCTGTTCGCCGGCGCTCCGGTGGAATTGCCCTTCCTTGACGGTCTTGCGGCTCTGCTGAACATGTATCTTCCCGGCATGTATGGCGGGGAGGCCTGCGCTTCCCTGTTGTTTGGCGAATCCACGCCATCCGGCAAGCTGGCGGAGAGCTGGCCCCTGCACCTCGAGGATACGAGCTGCTTCGCCGATTACAATCGCGGCCCAGTATCCCGCTATTACGAAAGCATCTATGTGGGCTACCGCTATTACGACAAGGCCGGGACACCTCTCCGTTTCCCGTTCGGCTACGGTCTGTCCTACACCTCTTTCTCCTACTCGAATATCCGGATCAGTGAATCCGACGGCAGGTTCACGATCTGCGCCGACATCACGAATGTCGGTGAACGCGCAGGAGCCGAAGTCGTCCAGCTGTATGTTCGGCATCGCGGCAGTCAGGTGTTCAAGGCGGACAAGGAGCTTCGAGCCTTTGCGAAGGTCCCGCTTGCGCCTGGCGAGACGAGTGCGGTCACGCTGACTTTCGCGAGGCAGGATCTGGCTTATTGGCATCCGCAGCTCCATCGTTGGGTGCTGGAGAATGGCACCTATGAATTCTGTCTGGCCGCTTCAGCGGCGGATATCCGACTCAAGGCGGAATGGAACATCACCGATGCCGAGGATGTCGCATCTCCCTATTCGCCTGCTGTGCTCAGGGATTACACCCTGCCGCCGCAAGGCATACCGGCCAGCTTCGCGGAGCTCATCGGCCGCGACGTGCCGGATGCCCACAGGCATGAGCCACTGACGCTTGACTCTGCCCTTCGCGAGTTCAGGCGGACGTTCATGGGGCGAATGCTTTACCGAGCCATCATGAGGATGAGCAGCGAAGGTTACAGGCGGGCGCTCAAGATGCCGGATTCCCTCGAGCGGGATATGAAGCTGAAGAACTCCTATTTCCTCATTCGCTTGCTGCCCAACAACTCCATCCGTTCGATGTGCATGTCCTCCGGTGGGCAATTCACCTATCGGCAGGCCGTCGGATTCGTGGAGCTGGCCAACGGCCGCATCTGGCGAGCGATGAAGGCATTCCTGGGCAAGGAAAGGCCGCTTCCGCTGCCCGCCGGGCAGCAGCTTCCATCTGAACCGCGAGGAGGAACGCCATATGAGGTCTGAGATCTTGAATTCCGGGATCTGGAACACCCGCGTGAACACAACCGACACAACCGGCAGGGAGAAATGGCTGGGTTATCTGGTCGGTCCAGCCGGAGCTCTGCTGCTCAACGCCGTGCTGGCCACGTATCTGAATGTCTATTACACGGATGTGCTGGGTCTGACGTCGCTCGGCGGCGGCGTATTCCTGGTGGTCTTCCCGATCATCTCGAAGATCATCGACGCGATCACCAACATCATCATGGGCTATATCATCGACCGCACCCGAAGCAGACATGGCAAGGCTCGGCCCTGGTTGCTCCTGTCGGCTCCGCTCCTGACGATCACCGGCATCCTGCTGTTCGTCATCCCGAATGCGAGCACGACCATTCAGGTGATCTGGGTCTTCCTGTCCTACAATCTGTACTATTCCTTCGCGTTTACGATCTACAACATGAGCCATAACCTGATGGTGCCGCTCTCCACCCGCGACACGCTGCAGCGAGGACAGCTCTCGGTGTTTAACCAGATCTCCTCGATCATGATCACCGGGATCATCGTCGCGCTGATCTTCCCGATGCTGATCTTGCCGATGATCGGCGTCGATCAGGGCCGCTGGATCCTCGTGATGAGCATCTTCTCGATCATCGCCCTGCCGCTGACGCTGCTCGAGTATTATTACACCAGGGAGCGCATCACCGAAGAATCCGCCGAATCCATGGACGATCAGCCCGAGCAGCGGGTGGCTTACAAGGATCATCTGAAAGCCATCTTCACGGACCGCTACATGCTGCTCATGTTTGGCTTTTTCCTCATCTCCATCATCGGCACGAGCTTGAAAAATCTGAGCCTGGTCTATTACAGCAACTACGTGCTCGGCACCTACAATGACGGAGTGACCCAGATGATGATCTCGGCGATCGGCGGCATCCCGATGGGCATCGGCATCTTCGCCGTATGGCCGCTGGCGAAGCGCTTCGGCAAGCGGAATGTGACGCTCGTCGGCTTCATCCTGATGGGGCTAGGCAGCGCGATCTGCTGGATGTTTCCCAGGGACATGACGATCTTCCTCGTGGGCCAATTCATCAAGAATATGGGCGGTATGCCCAGCGCCTATGTGTTTATGGCCCTGTTCGCCGATACGCTGGATCATGTCGAGTGGAGATCGGGATACCGCTGCGACGGCATCGCCATGTCGGTGTACAACACCTTGTCCGTGGCGCTGATCGGCGTCACAACGGGCATCTTCAACGGCATGCTCTCGGCATCCGGGTACGTCGCGCCCTATTACGACGCTTCAGGTGAGCTGATCGCCGTGCAATCCGCCGCTGTTCAGCATACGATCACCTTCGCCTTTGTCGGACTGGAGACCATCACCAGCATCATCCTCGTCATCCTGCTCGCCTTCCTGAACGTGGAGCGGGACATCGACAGGAAACAGCGGGAGATCAGAGCGCGCAAGGAGGCGAACCGACATGCTTAAGATTGCATCCGTGCGGATCGAAGGGCTGGAACGCGGCTGCATCACGGACAGACGGCCGAATATCTCGTTCACGCTGGAGTCGGATGTGCAGGGAGAAGCGCTCAGCAAGGCCGTCATCACCGTCGGTGACTGGTCCCGCGAGACGACCGACCAGATCAACAATCTGTACGGCGGAGAGATGAAGCCTTTCACCACATATCCGGTGCATATCCGGGCTGAGGGCAGGTCGGGGGAAACGGCCGAGGCGACGGCCAGCTTCCAGACCGGCCGTCTCGATACGCCATGGCAGGCGCGCTGGATAACCGACGGAAGCTATCAGACCCCGAAGAAGGCTTCCCCCGTGCCGATGACCTTCCGCCATCGCTTCACCCTTCCGGACAAGCCTGTGCGGCGCGCGTGGGTGAATGCAACGGCATTGGGGATCTATGAATTGATGCTGAATGGCAGCAAGGTCGGAGAGGATTATTTTGCGCCGGGCTTTACCTCCTATGATCATCACATCCAGTATCAGACCTATGAGGTGACGGGGCAGTTGGAACCGGACAGCACGCTCATCGCGGTGGTCGCGGGTGGCTGGGCGGTCGGCTCCTTCACCTATCGCAGGAAGAACAGGATCAGTGCGGATCGCCAGGCTTTCCTCTGCGAGCTTCACATCGAGTATGAGGACGGTTCTCGCACCGTCATCGGAACCGGCACGGATTGGGAAGTGACCACGGATGGCCCCTATCGCTTCGCCGAATGGTATGATGGCGAGATGTACGATGCGACGGTCGATCTGGACGCGGTCCGTTGGAAGCCCGCCTCCCTCACCCGACCGCGCAGATCTCCGGCGCTGCTGGCGCAATATGGGGATCCGGTGCGCGTGCAACAGGTGATGCATCCGGTATCCTGGACGAGGGCGGCAAGCGGGGAGATCATCTATGATTTCGGCCAGAACTTCGCAGGGGTCATCTGTGCCACGATCCGGGGCAAGCATGGTCAGCAGGTCGTGTTCCGCCACGCGGAAGTCCTTGTGGATGGGGAGCTGTTCGTCAAGTCCTTGCGCACGGCGAAAGCGACAGCCACCTACATATGCAGGGAAGGCGAGCAAACCTACTCGCCCAGACTGACGTATATGGGCTTCCGATACGTTGGCGTGAGCGGCATCGAGCCGGACAATCTGGCGTTATCCGCTTATGTGCTGCACTCGGACTTCGCCACGATCGGCAGCTTCACCTGCTCGAACGAGTGGATCAACCGATTGAACAGCAACATCATCTGGAGCGGCCGTTCCAACTTCGTCGACATTCCGACCGATTGTCCGCAGCGCGACGAGCGTCAAGGCTGGACTGGCGATATCGCGGTATTCGCGCAGACGGCCTGCTATAACTTTGACCTGGGCCGCTTCCTGGACAAATGGCTGATGGACATGCGGGCGGAACAAGGCCGGGGAGGGGGCATCCCGATGGTGGTGCCGCGCGGTGGCGATACGTGGCCGGTGATGGCCACTTCGGCATGGGGCGACAGCTGCGTGCTGGTCCCCTGGGCGGAATATCTGGCGCGCGGCAACAGGCGGCTCCTGGAACAGCAGTATCCGACGATCAAGAAGTTTCTGAAAGCTGCCAGATGGTGGGCCTCCTTCCTGTCCGTCACGCCCCATGGCCGATATATATGGAAATATCCCTTCCATTTCGGAGACTGGTGCGCTCCGGGTGAGAATCTCAAGCAATGGCTGGCCAAAGGCCAATGGATCGGAACCGCATATTTCGCGAATTCCTGCGGGCTCGCCGCGACCATCGCCGAATTGCTCGGGAAGGAAGAGGATGCGAGGTATTATCGCAAGCTGCGGGAGCGGATCGTGAAGGCTTATCGCAAGGTGTTCACGGACGGAAAGGGGAGACTGAAGAAGGAGTTTCAGACCGGCTATGTGCTCCCTCTGTACTTCGGCATGACCGAAGGAGAAGAAACGCGCGCTATGGCCGATCATCTCGCGCGGCTGGTGAAGGAGGCGGATTACCATCTGACGACGGGATTCACGGGAACGCCATACCTGCTGTTCGCCCTGTCCGACAACGGGCATGCGGAGGTCGCTTACCGGCTGCTGCTGCAGGATACTTGTCCCTCCTGGCTGTATGAGGTGAAGGCCGGCGGCACGACGATCTGGGAGCGTTGGGATGCCCTTCGCCCGGACGGGACGGTGAACATCGGCGATCTGACCGGCAACAGATCGGAAGAGGAGTCGGGGGGCGGCATGGTCTCTTTCAACCATTACGCATACGGGGCAGTCGGAGACTGGCTGTACAGGCGCATCGCCGGCATCGAACCGACCAGCGGAGGCTATCGGAGCTTCCGCGTCGCGCCGGTGCCCGGCGGAGGATTGACCCATGCCCGGGGCAGCGTATGGACTCCTTATGGGCAAGTGGTGAGCGATTGGCGCATCGAGGATCAACATTTCACGATACGCGTGGAGGTTCCTGTATCGACGGTATGCACGCTTGTGATGCCTGACGGGACGGAGCGCACGCTCGAGAGCGGAACCTATGAATATGCCTGCCGTCTGGATCGAATCGAGTGATTCGGTTCGATCCGGACGCGCCTGCGGCCGGTCAGACCAGCACCCGTATCGGGAACGCTGATCGAACGGCCCGTTGAACGTTCATCCTTCCCTGTCCATCGCCTGCTTCAGCTTCTGCTCAACCTTCGTCAGATGCTCGAAGATCGCATCCCGCGCGCCGATCGGGTCACGCTCCGCGATCCGCTGATAGATGCGGCGGTGCTCCTCCAGCAGCGCTGCCGCAGTCTGCTCTTCCTGGTAGAACCAGATCAGGCGGGTCTCCCGGATCGTGGCGTTCAGCTGCTGGGCCAGCGAGTCCATCAGCTGCGCCATCAGTTTATTCTGCGAAGCCTGCGCGATCGCCAGATGGAATTCCACATCCGCCTGTTCGCCGAGCTCGGTATCGTGGCCGATGAGGCTGTCTTCCATTCGCTTCAGGATCTGCCGCATATGCGTCAGATCGGCTTCGGTTCGCTTCTCGGCGGCCAGCATGGCGCTTCCGGTCTCCAGAACCTTGCGCACCTCCAGAATCTCCCTCAGGGATTCGGCATCCCGGAACAGGGTGACCGTGCCGCCACGATCCGGCTCGGGCAGCACTTCGCTGATGTAGGTGCCGCTGCCGTGGCGGACTTGGAGCCATCCCGTCGCCTTCAAGGCGCTGATCGCCTCACGGATCGTCGTTCTTCCTATGCCGTAGGAGGCGGCCAGCTCCACCAGGTTGGGCAGCTTCTGACCCGGCGCCCATTCTCCCGAGCGTATTCGTTCTATTATATGTTCAGCTACGACTTCATGGCCTTTGGCCGGCTGTATCCTGATCATGGTCATCCCCTCATCTTCGTGTTCGCGCCTGAGGTTCCTTGACGCTCTGTCATCCTCATCGACATGTCCCGCATCGGAACTTTCTGTGACTGACTCCATCGCCATCATCTCATCCACGCCTGCGGCTGAACGGCCTTGACACCTTCCACGTTCTCATCGACATGTCCCAACGGAACTAATCTGAAACTACCTCTATCATACGGAAAGTTGCCACGAAAGTCATCTGATGAGCGGCGCAGATGCCCAAGCCCGCTCCCGATATTCCGCCGGCGTGACCCCCGTCTTCCGCTTGAACAGGGCATAGAAATATTTCATATCCTGGTAGCCGACGGCGCTGGCCACATCCCTGACGCGCTGCCGGCCATCCGCCAGCATGCGGCAGGCGGCGTCGATCCGTATGCTCTGCACATAGTCGAGGAAGCTCATGCCGGTCTGGCGCCTGAACAGGCGGCTGAACTGGCGCACGCTCAGGTTCGCATGCGCCGCCATGTCCTCCAGCCTGAGTTCCTCCGCATAATGCTGGCCGATATAGTCGACCGCCTCATCGATCGTCAGCCACTGCGGCCGCTCGGCCGGCGGCATGTCCAGCTGCAGGCGATACCGGTACAGGCCCGTGAGGACGCGCAGCACATGCGAGGCAAGGACGACCAGGAAACCTGGGGGTCTCGCCGTATACTCCTGATGCATCTCCCGGAACATCGCGTGATAGTCGCCCGTCGCATCCTTCATCGAGAACCATCCGAGCCGCTCGTCCAGGAACATCTGGCAGATCGCCGATGCCTGCGGGAAGCTCTGGCCCAGTTCAGACAGATAGGACACGGGAAAGATGCAGTTATACACGATCAGCGGCCGATCCTTGCGCAACGTCCTGGGCCGGAATACATGGCTCTGACCGACCGGGATAAAGAACAGTGTTCCATGTTCCACGGGCACTGCCTCGCCTGCGATATAATGCACCCCCGCCCCCTCACACACATAGGTGATCTCGATAAATTCATGCGAATGCTCGATCATGTCAAAGGTCTCATAGGCCCGGTTCACGAAGATCGGCACATCCGGCTCGAAATACAGATCCCCGGTCATCACGAATGTCGTGCGTTTGATGCTCATCGGAACGTCTCCTTTCACAGAAATCAGCGGCTATACTTCTGCCATGCGTCGCTTTGATCGCGCCCCGGCGGCAAACCAGTCATGATCTGCGCAACTTTACAGGATGCCGGCACGTTTAGAGATTGGATGCCATGAATTTCCACTCTCCACGTTACGCAGGTGATGGTGATGAAAAAAAGCTTGCTGATCGTCATTTCCATGGTTGCTGTGCTGATGATCTCCGCGTTTGTAACGTTCTACTTATATTCTTCTTCCAGAACCTTGCATACGCTGCATTACCTGAACGAACATCTGGATGCTGGCGGCGTCCGGTTGGGCATGCCGGACCGGGAAGTGCAACAATTGCTGGGCAAAGGCACCTTCATCGTCGGATTCGGCGGTTACGCCAGAGAATATCCGGAGCTTGGACTGCTGCTCAGCTTCCCGACCGACCAGGAGAACGATCTGCATGACAGCGTCAGCCATATGGAGATGACCAATCCGGAGTATTCCGTCTTCGGCATCCGGGTCGGCGATGACCCGAACGAGGCTCTGACGTTGCTCCGGCAGAAGCGATTCCGTCCGGACGATGATTCGCCGGATACCGTCCGGTTGGGCGAGTTTTCGATCAAGCTCAGCGGCCAGGACAGAATCGTTGCCATTCATATCCGCTTCGATGACAAGGACCTGAGAGACATCCTCTATTGATCTGGCTGCGCTTCTGCGTGCCGCCGTTCGGCCTGGTGCTGCAACACGCATGGTCATTGCTGAATTCTTGAGGAGACGGCCATGCTGCGTCAATGGAACACCTCCGTGTCGCCTGGGAGTCTGCCCGAACAACAACCGAAGATCAACAAGCCTGTTCTTTCTTTCATTTCATAGTAAGAAAACGGTTTATATTTGTCCAGATCAGCCTATAAAGATGTCCGAATCCACCACCATCGAACTTCTCCCCGCCTAATATAATGGAGATCAGAAGAATGATCTTCAGGAGAGGAGATGCGATGTGCAATGACGACACTTATGGTCACTGAACTGCGTTGTGAATACCGCAAGGATCCGGTTGGCCTTGGGGTTGCCAGACCGCGATTCAGTTGGCAGTTGCGCTCGGACGACGTGCATGTCCTGCAGCGCGCCTACCGCGTCCAGGTCTCTGACAGCCTGACCGGGTTTGAGGAGGACAAGCTGGTATGGGATTCGGGCGTTGTTGAGTCGGACAAGTCAGTGCTGGTGGAATATGAGGGCGAGCAGCTGCGGTCGAGGGGGCGCTACCATTGGCGCGTGAAGGTGTGGGATCAGAAAGGGCACGAGTCCGGGTGGAGCGAGCCGTGCATGTTCGAGATGGGGTTCCTGGATACGGCGGACTGGCAGGCTTCCTGGATCACCCCTGATCCAGATGCGATCGATCCGCAGGCGGAGGAAATCTTCATGCTGCGCAGGTCGTTCACCGCTGAGGGCGAGGTTCGCCGCGCCACCATCTATGCCACCGCGCTGGGGATGTATGAGCTGGAGCTGAACGGCCGGCGCGTCGGCGATGCCCAGTACACCCCGGGCTGGACCAGCTATCGCCATCGCCTGCAGGTGCAGGCCTACGATGTGACGGATCTGCTGCGAACTGGCGAGAACGCGATCGGCGCCATGCTGGCCAACGGCTGGTACAAAGGCACGCTGGGCTTCAACCCCAAGGACAGCTTGTATGGCGACCAACGAGCCCTGATCCTGCAGCTGCATATCGACTATGCGGATGGCACGACGGCGGTTGTAACCAGCGATGGTTCGTGGCGCGCTTCCACCGGACCGATCCTGATGTCCGAGATCTATCATGGCGAAACCTTCGATGCCCGGCTGGCGAAGGACGGCTGGTCGGACGTCGGCTACGACGACCAGGGATGGGCCGCGGTGGTCGAACTGGATCATCCGAAGGACATCCTGCTCATGCAGGAGAATGAACCGGCCCGAATCACGCAGAGGCTGAAACCGGTCGCGCTCATCCGCACGCCGGCCGGCGAAACCGTGCTCGACATGGGTCAGAACATGGTCGGGCGCGTTCACATGCGCCTGGACCTGCCGGCCGGTACGGTCCTGACGCTGAAGCATGCCGAGGTGCTGGATCGCGAGGGCAATTTCTACATCGGCAATCTGCGCAGCGCGAAGCAGACCGTCACGTATACCTGCCGCGGCGGCGGAGAAGAGTATGAGCCGCATTTCTCCTTCCAGGGCTTCCGCTATGTGAAGATCGAGGGCTGGCCGGAGGATGTGCCGCTCGAGCCGGATCGCTTCACCGGCCATGTCATTCATACGGACATGAGGCCGGCGGGGACCTTCGAATGCTCGCATGAGCTTCTGAATCAGCTGCAGCGCAACATCGTGTGGGGGCAGCGGGGGAATTTCCTCGACGTTCCGACCGACTGTCCGCAGCGCGACGAACGTCTCGGCTGGACCGGGGACGCGCAGGTGTTCATCCGGACAGCCGCCTTTAACTACGGCGTCTACCCGTTCTTCTCCAAGTGGCTGCACGATCTGAAGGCGGATCAGCTGGAGAACGGCGGAGTGCCTTTCGTCATCCCGAACATCCTGGGTCAGGAAGCCCACAGTTCGGCTGCCTGGGGGGATGCCGCCGTCATCTGCCCGTGGACGCTGTACGTCTGTTACGGGGACAAGCGCATCCTGGAAGAACAGTATGACAGCATGAAGGCATGGGTGGAATATATCCGCGCCCAGGGGGAAGACGAGTATCTGTGGAATACCGGCTTCCACTTCGGCGACTGGCTCGGCCTCGACGCCAACTCCGGCGACTATGTGGGGGCCACGCCGCGCGATCTGATCGCCACCTGCTTCTACGCCTGCTCGACGGAGATCGTCGCGAGAACGGCGGAAATCCTGGGCCGGACGGAGGATGCGGCGAAGTATCGCGAGCTGCATGCGCGCATCGTCGATGCTTTCCATCGGGAGTTCATCACGCCGAGCGGCCGTCTGGCCGCCCATACGCAGACGGCTCATGTGTTGCCGCTGATGTTCGGGCTGGTGGATGGACCGGTGAAGGAGAGGCTGGCCCGTACGTTGGCCGAATATGTGAAGGAGAAGAACGACCATCTGACCACCGGATTCGTCGGCACGCCGTACCTGTGCCATGTCCTGACCGAGAACGGTTACCACGATGTGGCGGTCAAGCTGGTGCAGCAGGAGGACTACCCGGGCTGGCTGTATTCGATCCATCAGGGTGCGACGACCATCTGGGAGCACTGGGATGGCATCAAGCCGGACGGCACGTTCTGGAGCGATGACATGAACTCCTACAACCACTATGCGTACGGTTCGATCGGCGATTGGCTGTATCGGGCGGTGGCCGGACTCGATCTCGATGAGGCACGGCCGGGCTACAAGCGCATCCTGTTCAGGCCGCGTCCGGATTCGGAGCTGACATATGCGAAGGCAGCCTATGAGTCCGAGTACGGGCTGGTGCGCAGCGAGTGGAGACTGGCCGAGGACGGCACGGTGACATACGAGTTCGAACTGCCGCCTAATACGACAGCAAGAGCGAAGCTGCCCGGCGCGTCGCTGGCGAGCGTGACGGTGAACGGCGACGTTGCGGGACAAGCCGCCGGCGTGCTTGCCGCTGCGGAGGAAGAAGGCGGCCTGGTGCTGGAGCTCGGCTCGGGCGTCTATCGCGTGGTCGCTGTCGCCGCGAGATCATAACTGGATAAGGAGCAGGGCGCGAAAGCCCTGCTCCTTCGCATGTCGCATGAATAGCCGTCCATGAACTTCTCGATCTTTTTCGGCGTCGACTGGATGACCCTCTCGCTTGATGTTTCATTTATTCCATGACCCAAAACTCCGTTCCTGGATCTTCCGAAGGAGTATACCGACCCGTCGGCCGTTACCACGAAGGAATGCAAATCCCTGTTTTGCTCGGCTGCATAATTGCCGTTGACGGCAATCGCCACGGCATTGGAGATTCCTTCAATCTTCCTGGGGGTCAGCTGATCCTCCTCGTCGCCATGACCGAGCGCGCCGAACAGTCCAATACCAAACGAATATACGTCGCCGTTCTCCATGAGCACCAGCGTATGCGCATCGCTTGGTGACACCGCGATCGCTCCGGCAAGTCCCTCCACCAGCGTCGGAGTCTGCCGGGCCGATTTATCCCCCAATCCCAATTGACCGGAATTGTTGCTTCCGAAGGCAAATACATTCGTGACCACGGAGGCTTGGGCCCGCCAATTGCTAGCACCAAGCTGGACGGAAAATACGACGCAAACCGCCGTCAAGCAAATCAGTATTTTTCGAGTCAAAGCTTTCATGCTCTGTTGGGAATCCTCCTTGCCATATACTGTGTTCATTTCTTTGACAAACAATAAATTACCTTTATATTCCTTTCCTCCCATCAAATAATATTTTTTTATTAATAGGTGTTCTTTATCTTACCTCACACGCCGATTATCGAGTAGTGACAAATTGTCATGATGTGAATGGATATAAACAGTCAACAGGCAAAGACGACAAAAAAATAAGGATCAGAGCGGAACGCTTCTGATCCCTTCATCGCTTACAGACCTTCGCCGTTCAGATAGTTATAGAACGCCTCATTGGCCCAGAACGTATACGATTCGACTTCGATCTCCGGATCGAGCTTCGCGAATCCCGCCGCGATGTCATCCGTCGCATCGACCAGCGAGAACGTCTGCGCATAGAAATATCCATCGGTGATCTTGTTATTGGCGATCAGCCTGTAGCCTTCACTCTTCGGCTCCGTCAGCGTATAGAACAGCGGCTGGAACCAGGAGCCGTAGATCAGGCCGGGTTGATCGCTGGCATTTTTCTTGGCGTATTGCAGAATGATCGCCTGGAACGCTTCCTTGTCCTCCTGATGGAAGAACTCCAAGACGAGGTCATATTCCATCGACGAATGGATGTAGTTGCCGTTCTCCGTCAGCACCGCCTTCGAGTTCTCACGACGTATGGCTCTCCCCATTCCTTGCGATGCACATAGGCCGAGGTCTTCGGCTCGAACTGGACCCTGGCATCGATGCCCTCGCTGCGCAGCAGGGCGAGAAGCTGAATGGCGTGGCGAACGTCCGAATGGCCATAGGTTACGGTCAGAGACGGCACGAAGTTGGCGTCGAACCGGCTGTCCTTCAGATTGTACCCGGTGACGACGTCCTGCTTCAGCGCATCATCCACCAGCGGCTGCAGCGTCGGGATCTCGATCAGGTTCGACGTCTCGAAGGCGGTGATGAACTTGCTGTAGATGTCGTCATCGCTCACATAGCCGATGTAGCGCTTGTAGGCGCCGTTGAACTCCAGCACCTTGCCGAGCAGCGTCTGGACGAGCTCCGGAGATGCCGCGCGATTCGAGGCGAACTCTCCGTGATAGTCTGCCGGGATCAGACCGGTATCCACAGCCGTTGCCAGCTCCCGGCCATTCACGGCGTTGAACGATGCGGAGGAAAGACCGAGACGAGCCAATGCCGCATCGACCTTGGACTGCGGATAGGTAAGCGCCAGTTCCCTGAGATTGGAGGCGCGTACAGCGATCAGGGCTGCCACCCAGGGCTTCAGCGGCTCATCAGCGTCAACTCCAGGTCCGCTCAGGATCCCCCTGGCGTAGAGAGCGGCCGCGCTGGCATACAGCTCATCGTCCGCATCCAGATCCGTGAAGGCCACATCCTCCTCAGGCGCCTGAAGCTCCAGAAGATCGGCCACATACCGGATCAATTGTCCCTTGGTGATCGGAGTCTCGATGTCGATGTCGTGCTTGTCCTTCAGGAATATGGCGTATTCTTGCGCGCTTGCCTCACGTGTCTCCGCCGCGTAGGTGACAGGCAGAACCATCTGCAGCGTGAGCGACGTCACCAGCAGCAAGGCTGACAACCATCTGGTCAGGCAGGAGATGTTTCGGATTTTGGTCATAGGGGTGGCTCCTCTCTTCATTTCCTATTATTTTTATAGGTTTTATATGTGATTCTATCAGCGATGAGCAAGTACTTCAATCATGAATTTATACGGGCTAAGTAAGATTTCAGACAGATTTAAGGTTCCCATTCTATACTCGGTTCAGACGAAAGGAGGAACACCATGCAGACGCCGCTCAAATATCGGCATGAACTCAAGTATCACATGAACCCCCATCAATACTGGATCATCAAGCAACGGCTCAAACACCTGCTGATCCCGGACAAGCATGCCGGACCCAACGGGGAGTATCATATCCGCAGCCTGTATTTCGACAATATCGACAATCAGGCACTTCATGAGAAGTTAGGCGGCGTGCCGGACCGCGAGAAGTACCGGATCCGCATCTACAATCGCTCGGACCGCGTCATCCATCTGGAGAAGAAGCTGAAGCGCCTTGATTATGTCGCCAAGGTCAAGGAGCCGCTCACGCGGTCGATGGCGGACGCGATCATGTCCGGAGATCCCGAGGTCCTGAATGTGCCTGACAAGCCGCTCCTGTACGAATTATATCGGAAGATCCGTCATGAGCGGATGCAGCCCAAGGTGATCGTCGATTATGTGCGGGAAGCGTACATCTGCCCTTACGGCAACGTCCGCATCACCTTCGACAAGAACCTGAAGACGGGGCTCGGCCAGACCGATCTGTTCGATCCCGATCTGATGACGGTAGATGCCTTCGACACCAATCTCATCGTACTGGAGATCAAGTTCGACGAGTACCTGCCCGAGTTGGTCAGAACCGCCGTACAGGGCGAGAACATTCACCGGCAGTCAAATTCCAAATATGTGATCTGCCGCAAACTGATCAAAGCAAATTCCTGGGAGGATCAATAGCATGAACAATAACGAGCAAATCAGTTTCACCGACATCATTCGCGACTCCGTTCTGAATCAGTTCAACAGCAACCTGAGCATCCCCAACATCCTCATAACGCTCTTGATCGCCTTTTTCGTCGGATTGTTTATCTACCTGCTGTACAAGCGAATTTTCAGCGGCGTGCTGTATTCCAAAAGCTTCAACGTTTCGCTCATCGGCATGGCGATCATCACCTCGATGGTCATCATGGCCGTTAACTCCAACCTCATCCTCTCGCTCGGCATGGTCGGCGCGCTCAGCATCGTTCGCTTCCGCACGCCGATCAAGGACCCGACGGATCTCATCTTCCTGTTCTGGTCGGCCGCCGCAGGCATCGTCGTCGGAGCAGGCTTCTACACGCTGGCCATCATTGGTTCGGTGATCATCGGTCTGGTGCTGTTCGTATTTGTCAAGAGCGCATCGTTTGAGACACCTTATCTCATGGTTGTGAACTGCGCAAACACGCAGAGCGAGGAGCTGGTTTACAACAAGCTGAAGGAAAAAGTCAAACGGTTCACTATCAAACAGAAAACCGTCACTTCGGATAACATCGAGATGACCGTGGAGCTGCGCGTCAAGCAGGATGATCCGACATTCGTGAGTGACATTCAGGCGCTGCAGGGGGTCAAGAATGCCGTCCTGATCAGCTACAGCGGAGATTATGTTTCCCAATAAAAAAGGCGGTGATCAGCTCGTGAGAAAGCGTTCGTATCTGCCAGCGTTGGCCGGCTCGTTCGCCGTGCTGCTCGCCCTGGCGCTGGTGTTGAATGCGGTATACGACAACAGCGGCCAGGCCAAGGCCACGGCGATCGGCTCCATCACCTATCTGGAGGAGAAGCTGGATGAGCTTGTTTTTCCGAAAGACAAGGTGATTGATGTAAAAGTAACGATCGATGAAGAAGATTTTCAGGATATGCTGAACAATGCGGGGGCGGAGGAGATCAAACCTGCTTCCGTGGAATACAACGGCATCAAGCTGACCAACATCGGATTCCGCACCAAAGGCAACCTGAGCCTGATGAGCGTCGTGAACTCGGACTCGGACCGGTACAGCTTCAAGCTGCACTTTGACGAGTACATTTCCAGTCAGAGCCTGTACGGCGTGCAAGCGATCAATCTGAACAACAGCTTCAGCGACCCGACGTACATGCAGGAGGTTCTTGCGTATGAACTGGCGGAGCAGATGGGGCTTCCCACTCCGAAATATTCTTACGTGAACCTATATATCAACGATGAATTGTGGGGATTCTATCTGGCGGTGGAGCAGATCGGCGATTCCTACCTGGAACGTCATTTTGGAGATTCCAACGGCTCGTTGTATAAAGCGATAATGGGCAATGGAACTGATCTTGCCTGGGTAGATGATTCACGGGAATCCTACAGCGGTCTGGTGCAAAAATCCGACTATGCCGACGAAGAAGCGCTGATCAATATGATCTACGAGCTGAATAACGGTTCGGACTACGAGCAGGTGCTTGATGTGGAGAACGTGTTGAAATATATCGCACTGAATGTGGTCACGAACAATTCAGACAGCTATATCGGACAGAACAAGCACAACTACTACCTGTATGAGCAAAATGGCGTCTTCTCTGTTCTGCCCTGGGACTACAACATGGCGTTCGGAGGCATGGGCGCCATGGGATTCGGCGGTCGCGGCGGCAGGTTCGGCGGCTTGGGCGGATTCGGCGGCAGAGGCAACATGAACATCGGCCAGGCTGCAGAACGTGATCCGGACCCCGCCGCTGCCCAGGATGCTCAGCAAGGAGAAGCGCCAGGCGTCGGTCAAAGCGTCGCACCGACAGAGCAGCAAGGTGTGCTGCCCAACTTCCGCAGCAACAGGTTGCGGACGGAAGGCAATCAGGCTGGCGGTCCAGCTTCTGACGGCCAACAGGGAGCGATTCCGGGCTTCGAAGGCGGAAGCGACGGCGGGTTCGGCAGGTTCGGCAGCAACATGTCCGTATTCGATCCGGCCGGTGGTCTGAATCGCCCGCTGGTTGACAAGCTGTTAGCCGTTCCGGAATATCTGGAGCTATATACCGGATACGTTCGCGACGCGCTTGAAGGCTATCTCGCGACGGACCACTTTAACAAACGCGTCGACGAATGGGCGGACCTCATTCGCGATGATGTCAAGCGGGACCCAAGGCCATTCTACGGTTACGAGCAGTTTGAGAGCGGCATCGAGAGTCTGAAGTCCACCAACGCCGAGAATGTGGCCAGGTTCACGCAAGAGCTCGAACAAGGCGTTCTAACCGCAACTGACGGCAATCAGGCCGCTTATGACAACAGCGAGAGCGAAGCGAATGAGGTGACCATTGCGCGATTCACCGGCGAAGGGGCAGCTCTGGCTCGTTTCCAGCCTGGTGGCGGCGGCAACGGCCCCATCCAGCCAGGCGGTATGCGGGATGGACAGGTCCCGCAAGCCCCGGCGGGTGACGAACAAGCCCCGCCAAATCAGACAGATGACGGACAAGTCCCGCCATTCCTGACAGGTGATGGACAATTCCTGCCGTTCCCGACAGGTGACGAACAGTTCCCGCAAGTCCCGGCGGGTGACGAACAAGCCCCGCTATTCCCGACAAGGGATCGGCAAGCCCAGCAAGACGACAACACCAACGACCAATCCCCTCAGGACGACGATATCGACGGTCAGACACAGCCAAACAGCGATGGCGATGGGCAAATTCCGTCAAACCGCATGGGCAACGGGCAGTTCCCGGCATTTCCCGGTTTTCCGGCAGGAGCGGATGGGCAAGGTGGAGGGAATTTCCCAGAATTTGGTGAAGGAGGCAATTTCCCTGCGTTCGGAGGAGGCGGCTTTCCAGGCAACAGGCAGGGAACTGCAACATCCACCGCGATCACCGACGAGCAGCTGGCGAAAGAATATGCCGAGATCGGCATGGCGTTAGGCGTGATGGCACTGGCCGCTGTCTTCATCGTGACGTTCAGACGCAGAAGGTTATAACAGAACGAGGCGCGCTGCAGACAATCGCGGTGCGCCTTTTGTCTTGGGCTGCGCCTCCAGGATGGTTGCCTGTCATCCGACCTGACATCTGCTTCCGCCAAGTTTCCTTATATTGTTCAATTATTACATAATGTTTCAAATGTGTTACAATAAGGACATACCTGATACAAAGTCGATGTCGCTCCTGCGGCTTCAGCATCACATCCTCCATCACAACACACTGCATGACCATCAGCAAACGAGTCCTGGTGTCCAGGCGATCGTTCTCCAACACATCCCGCATGATGATATGGACAGTCCTGATGACAGGAAGTTGGTGCGCGGCAACAACAGCAGTGGCTCCTGTCCTGATGAGCGGAGCCCAACCGCCAGCACCAACGCTTGATACACTCTGTCTTGAAGGAGGGTTGCAGATGACTCATATCTATTACGCGGAGAGCAATGTCGTGCACACGGGCAACTTCGAAATCGACGTCCCCGTCGGGTATCATTGGCTCCTGGTGATCACCAAGACTCCGGCCATCTTCTGGGTCCAGGGCGAGCTGAAGGAATATCCTGCGAACAGCGCCATCCTCTATCGACCGCTGCAGAAGGTTTACTACAAGTCTTGCACGGATCAATATATCAACGACTGGATCCGTTTCGAGACGAAGGAACCGTACATCACCGAAACCTCTCTGCCCTGCGGCCAGCCGTTTACGGTCCAGGATCCGGATTACTGCCACAAGCTCGTCGAGTTAATCTCCATCGAACATAACTACAATCGGGACTTCAAACATTCCTCCATCGACTTCCTGCTCAGAACACTGTTCAACAAGCTGCTGGAATCCTGGGTTCAGCACGATATACCTCCCCAATATTACAACCTGCTCAAGCTCCGTCTGGCCATCCAGCAGAACCCGGGGGATCAATGGACGGTTTCCAGGATGGCCGAAGAACTCTCTCTCAGTCCCGGCTATCTGCAGACGCTCTACAAGAGAGCATTCGGCATTACCTGCATGGATGACGTCATCGCCCATCGCATCAGACTGGCGAAGGAGTATCTCTCCCACAGCAACCAGACGGTCGCCGAGATCGCCATCAGATGCGGATACCAGAACGTGGAACACTTCTGCCGCCAATTCAAGCAATATACCGGAGTGACGCCGAAGAGCTACCAGAAACTGGCCGCCAGCAGATCGCTTGAACGCGCCCAGCTGCCGAATTCCTTGTAACATGTCCCAGAAGTGTATGAAAGATCGTTCAACAGCTCTTCGATGAAGCGGGAAGCAACCATTGTAGGATGTTTTTTGTATGAATTTTCATACAAAATATCCTTCGTATGCCTAATCAACGAAATTTTTGTATGAGATTTCGTACAAAACCAGTTCCGTCCGCATAAAATCGGATCATTTTGTGTGATCTTTCGTACAAAATCAGTTCCGTCCGCATAAAATTCGGATCATTTTGTATGAGATTTCGTACAAAACCAGTTCCGTCCGCATAAATCCGGATCATTTTGTATGAATTTTCATACAAAATCTGGCCCGCCCGCATCCTGTCGCACAAATCTGGCCGCCGTTGCCGTCAACGCACGGTTTCCATTGCCGTATCCGCATGCCGGCAATCGCCGCTCAGCACAGCCATCAGCGCGCAGCATTCGCCCGCCTGTTATTCATCAAGCACCTTATGCCGCTTGAAGTATTGTTGCACAAGGAACTGCATCAGCTCCCCCGGCGGTTGCTTCAGGAACTCCGCCTGATCGCCGAACAGCATGCCATACGGCGCATCGATCGTATAAGGCTCCCACTGCGGCATCGGCTTGCCATCCGCATCCGGACCGTTGGGATCGCCGGTGCGCATGAAGTTCGCCCAGTAATTGCACATCTGGCGCGCCAGGTCATAATGCTTGCCGACGAACGGTCGCCAGCACTTGGCCAGCGTCTCGAAGAAAAACCACAGATCAACGGAATGGAAGGTGCCTGGATTGTCCCAGCCGGGAATCTCCGCATCGAAGTTGTAGTAATACAGAGGCGTGTCCGCGGCGCTGGCCGAATTGGCTTGGGCGGCTATGCGTATCGCATATTCGATCATGCTCACCGATGCCCGGCGCTTCATCTCCTCCACATCTCCCGAGCGGACGTTGCACAGCTCCAGGAATGTATCGGCGTCCTCCCCGAACAGCTCCCCGGCCAACCTGCGGAATTCATCCACCGTCTGAACGTCAGGCGCGCTGAAAAATTCCGACGACGTATGCCCCATCATCACCGGCACCATATGGCGCCGGTTGCGAATGAACAGGTCGAAGGAGTTGCCGACACAGAACACCCCGTCTGCGACGGTGCCCCAGAAGCCCTTGTACTCCAGAGCCTTGCGCATCAGCTCCTGGGCCGGAATCTGCCGGGCCTCGCGCAGCGAGGACACGCCCAGATACTCGAAGAAAGCCACGCCATCCTGCTCCGCTTCCGACAGGCTTCTGAGGAAGCGAGGCGTGCGCGTTCCCGGATACAGGCTCGTGTAGACTCCGCTCATGATGATCGCCCGTTGAAACAGCCCTTCGTTCTGCGGAGAAGTCAGCTGCGCCATCACGCTGCCGCCTCCCGCCGACTGCCCGCCGATCGTGATGTTGTCCGGATCGCCGCCAAATGCCGCAATATTGCGCTTGACCCATCGGGTCGCCGCCTGCTGGTCCAGATGGCCGAAGTTGGCCGGCGCCCCGGGCGATTCCTGTGTAATCTCGGGATGACAGAGGAATCCGAACACATTCAATCGGTAATTGATCGTGACGACGACCACTCCGCGCCTCGCGATGCGCTCACCGTCAAACTCCATCTCCGATGGATAACCGACCTGCAGCCCGCCGCCGAAGTACCACACATAGACCGGCAGCTTCTCGTCAGGGCTTTTGGCAGGTGTCCAGACATTCAGATAGAGGCAATCCTCATCCATCGCGATGTTCGGATCCACATGCCATTCGCGGTCATAGAGATGGGCGGGATTGGCCCCTGGCCTGGGCTGCATGGCGATGGGCGCATACTCGTATGCCTTCAGCACGCCCTCCCAGTCCTGCGCCGGCTGCGGCGCTCTCCATCGATTCTCGCCCACTGGCGGAGCGGCGAAGGGAATTCCCTTGAAGCTTGTGATTCGCGGGTCGGCTGCAGGCAACCCCTGCACCTTGCCGTTTTCAACCTCTACGATTCTTAACATGATGATTCCTCCCGGTATGTGATGGAAAAAAAGAGGAGCCTTCATGAAGAAAGCTCCTGAACCAGCGTCAACCGTCCTTCATCGATCGTCGGGTCACCCGGGTGTGAGAGCCGGGCGCTTATTGATTCGCGAGCGCTTCCGCGCGGAGCCGGATGATCTTCTGTGCGCGCTCCGAGTCAACGGCAAACACATCATCCCAGCCGAGACCCTTGACGTCTGTCTGCATCTTGCTCCACAGCTGATCGAATTCCGCCTGATCCTTCGCGAACACCATCTTCCAGGAAGCGTCCTTCACATAATCCGAGATCTGGCTGCGCTTGTTCTTGATGTCGGACGAATCGCTTCCGAGGCTCGTGTTAATGTTCGGAACGATGTCGATCATGTTGTTCTTGATGTAATATTCGGTAGCATTGGTCGTGCCGAACATCTGCTGCCATTCCTGACGCAGCTTCGTATCATTGGCGGCGAGCGTATGGCTCCAGTAGTTGGAGTTGTAGAATTCTCCCGTCTCCGGATCGGTTCCGAAGTCCCCGATGATCAGGCTGTTGATCTTGTACTGGCCGTCCTGATAGCCGCCGCCGCCATACTCATCAGGCACCGGCGTGTTGTCCTGGAAGGCCGTCTGCCCGATCTCGGTGAGCCGGAACTTGCCATCCTCCGTCCGCTCGTAGTTGAAGCCCTCAAATCCGTTGATCGTATAGCGCAGGCCTTCCGGCGAGACATACCAGTCGAGGAAATCCATGATCCTCTGCGGATTCTTCGCCTTCGAGCCGATCGCGAATACCCTGCCGTTGCCGTAGTAGGCGTCGCTCGTCTGGAGGATGTGCACATCGGCGATCGGCACGGCCGCATATCCGTCGCCATTCATGCCTCTGGCGATCGTGTTGTAGAAGCCTCTCTGCCATGTGTACCACAGCAGGAGCACTTGCTTGTTGGTCAGCTTCTCGGCCACCTTGTTCCAGTCCTGGGCGGCGGAGTCCGGGTCGACCAGCCCCATCTGGTTCGCCTTGAACAGGAACTGCAACACCTTCTTGTAGTTGCTTCGGTCATCGATGAGCGGCATGATGTCGCCACTTGCGCTCAGCTGAATCGTCGTGGTGCCTTCCGGATGCTCATACCCATACCAGTTGCTGATCCAGCGGACGTTCTCCATGCTGCCGCCGTCCCAGTCCTTCCAGAGCGTGATCGGGATGGTCGGCAAGCCGTTCGGGGCCTTCGGATATTGGTCGCGCATCGTCTTCAGCACTTCCAGCAGGTGATCCAGATCGGTGATCTTCGGCGCTCCGATCCCCTGATAGTAATCCCACGGGAGGATCGGGCTGGAGTATGGCAGCTCCTCCGAGAACGTCGTCGGCGATGTCGGTGCGATAAACGTCGGCATCGCATAGATCCGGCCCTCCGGATTCACTTCGGTGAACGAGCTGTTGAACGGCTTGAAATGCTTCTCCACATACTGCGACAGATGTTTCGTGTTCTGGATCATGTCGGTGAGATCCAGCACCATGCCAGCCGGGATCAGCTCCTCCAACTGGCTGTTGTCGATGACCAGGATATCGCCGAGGTCACCGCCTGCCACGCGGGTGTTGTACAGTTGGCTGCCCGCCACCTGGGGAGCAAGTATATTCAGCGTGATATTGAACTTGTCCTTCAGCAGCTTGCCATACCAGCCCGTCTGCTCGCCCTGGTAGTTGGCAGCATTGCTGAACACGGTGATTGTCAGATGCTCGCTGTAGTCGTTGGAGCCAGAGGAGCCCGAGGAACCGGAGCCTCCTCCTCCGCCGCCCGATGAGCTCTTGCAGCCTGCCAGCACAACGGCGGCCACCATCAATATCGTCAGGCAGATGATCCAGGCTTTTCTGGAGAATAAACGGTCCTTGATCATGGATTAACCCCCTGTTCAGATAATGTATTATAATCGTGCGTCAACCTTTGACGGCGCCGATCATAATTCCCTTGACGAAGAATCGTTGGAAGATCGGATACACAAACATGATGGGTGCCACAACGATGATCGTGACGGTCATCCGGATCGAGGTGGTGGTCTGTTCGGTGGCCAGGCTGGCGATGGCGGTCGATCCGGCATTTTGCAGATTGACGAGGGTGGAGAGCGAACTGGCCTGCTTGATGTAGTTGTACAGAATGAACTGCAGGCTGTAGAGATTGCTGTCCGTCACAAGCAGCAACGTATCCTGGAACGCGTTCCATTGGTCGACGGCTGAGAAGATGGCCACCGTCGCCAGGATCGGCTTGCAGATCGGCAGCATGATCCGCCAGAAGATCATCAGCGTGCCCGCGCCATCGATGGTCGCGGCCTGCTGTAGCTCCTTCGGCGTCGATTCGACGAACGTCTTCACCAGGATGATGTAGAAAGGCGCGACGATCGTCGGCAGGATGTAAGCCAGGAAGTTGTTGGTCAGCCCCAGCGTTTTCATCGTCAGGTACCACGGGATGATCCCGGCGTTGAAGAACATGGTGATGATCGTGAAGCGGTACCAGAATTTCCGCATCCAGATCTTGTCCTTGGTGAACATATACCCCAGGAAGGCTGAAGCGCCCACGGTCAGGGTGGTGCCGAGCACCGTTCTCGAGATGGAGATCATGAGCGCATTCCAGAGGCCGGGCACCTTGAAGATGTCGATATAGTTCTGAAAATGCACCTGCTTCGGCCAGAAGATCACCTCGCCTCTCGCGCTGATGTCGTTCGCGCTGATGGTATTGATGATGATGTAATAGAACGGATAGACGCAGATGAACGTGAAGGCGGAGAATAGCACATAGGTCAAGATCGTGATGATGATATCCGTCACGTCGGTCGACCTGCGCAAGGCTGTCATACGACCCCCTCCCCTCTGAGCCACTTGGACAGCTGATTGACGGAGAAGAGCAGCGCCACGCTGATCAGGCTCTTCATCATGCTGATCGCAACGGATACGGAATAGCTGCCGCCGCCGATCGCCAGGTTGTACACATACAGGTCCAGTACCTGGATGTATTCCTTGTTGAAGGCGTTCTGGAACACAAAGTATTGCTCCAGGCCATTGTTCAGGAAGTTCGCGACCTGCAGCACGAGCAGGACGAAGTAGGTCGGGAGCAGGCTCGGCAACGTTACGTGCCAGATCACCTGCATCCGGGTGGCGCCGTCGACATAGGCCGCTTCGTAGAGGGATTCGTCGATCGAGGTGATGGCCGCGATGTACATGATCGCCGACCAGCCCAGCGACTTCCACGTGATCCACATCCACATCGTCAGCCATACATGGCTGGAATCCTGGAGGAACAGGATCGGTGAATCGATCGCGCCGAGCTGCCTGAGCAGCCCGTTGACCATCCCCTCGCTGGAGAACATGGCGAAGGCGATCGAATACACCAGCACCCAGCTGATGAAATTCGGCAGCGTCGTCAGCGTCTGCACCGCCTTGCGGAAGCGCACCGCCCTGATCTCGTTGAGGAAGATCGCGAAGATCATCGGCAACCAGGAGAACATCAGCATGAGTCCGCTGATGCCGAAGGTGTTCTTGATCACCTGGATGAGCTGATCGATCTTCACCTGCGTCTCCACCAGCGAGGCGAACCACTTGAATCCGACGAACGGCGACCTGGACAGCGGGATCGGGGGTTTGTAGTCGAAGAAGGCATAGATCCAACCGTACAAAGGCAGATACGCAAATATGGCAAGCAGGATCAGGAAAGGCAATATGTACAGAAAATGGATAGCGGATTCATTTTTGAGCGATCGTCTCTTCGTCCGCAATCTGTCACCTCCAACGGCAGTCATCAGACTCGAAATTCCTGATTCCGGTTGAATCAACCTAAATTGTAAATACCCGCACATGGCGAAACAATGATCGATACTCACAGATTTTTGATCGATTCTCATCTGCCGCACGCAAAAAAACCTCGACAGGCCTGAGCCTGTCGAGGTTCGCACATCTGCCGCGGGTCATGACAGCGTAAAGGATGCGAAGCTTGCATTGCCGCTGCCCGTATAGGTGAAATACAGCGGATGGACGCCGTCCGGGATGGCGACATCAGCTGCGAAGTCGGTCCAGATATTCGCATTAAAGACCGGGATGGAACCGAGCACGGGCCCGTTCCACGCCGTCTTCACCTGGAACTCTCCCTTGCAGTACCCGCGCACCCGGATGCTCACCCGGCGGACGCCCTGGAAATGGAAATATTTGAACCTGGCCGTCGCGCCATCCCGCATATTGGCGATAAAGCCGATCTCCTCATCGCCGTCCTTGCCGTCCTGCGTGATCTTCGGGAAGCGCCCGTCCATCCAGGCGCCATAGGTTCCCGAATACAGCTCCTCATCCCGGGTGAACAGATTGCAGGCGATATACGT
>Ga0310828_1000389_pt1 | contig 48402 bp, 42 predicted proteins | sample WT_ome_3_FD_202242 | JGI IMG/M metagenome (GOLD analysis project Ga0310828, IMG submission 202242) | Sorghum-adapted microbial communities enriched on wild type (WT) sorghum from Joint BioEnergy Institute, Emeryville, California, United... ... | reverse complement strand
GACGAGCGCCGCTTCAGGCCCACCAGTCAGCACGATCGACGTGCCATAACCTTTCGGGATGAAAAAGGCGCCGTAGGCCGCAATTGCCGACGTAAATCCAATAATGGCGGCACTCTCCTTTTCGGCCTGCTGCAGACGCTCTGCTGCCGTAGCGCGGGGCATCAGCCGATCCATCTCCTTACGCATGATGGCCGGGATCATCTGGAATGTCGATGCGTTGCCGACGCCGCTCGCGAAGAAGAGGAACAAGAACATCGCGAAAAAGCCGGCGAAGTTTTCCTCGCTGAGGAAATAGAGAACGCCAAGTACACCGAGCGCCATGGCGACAAAAACCCAGAACGTCACACGGCCGCCGCCGTATTTATCGGACACCCAACCCGCAGATACGCGCGATAGCGACCCGATCAGGGGGCCGAGAAACACGTAGGGCAGCACGTCGATCTCGGGAAACTGAATCTTGGCGAGCAGCGGAAAGCCAGCCGAATAGCCGATGAACGAGCCGAATGTGCCGGTATAAAGCCAGCACATGATCCAGTTATGCTTGCGCTGGAAAATTACCGACTGCTCGGCGAACGAGGCGCGGGCCGTGGCGAGGTCGTTCATACCGAACCACGCCGCAAATGCTGACGCGATAATGAACGGTACCCAAATGAAGCCCGCGTTCTGCAGCCAGAGCGGCACTTGGCGGTCGCCTTCCGTAACCATGACGGGCTCGCCGCCGAGCCAGCCGAACACACCAGTCGTAATGACGAGCGGCACCAAGAATTGAGCGACGCTGACGCCGAGATTGCCAAGGCCCGCATTCATCGCCAGTGCACTCCCCTTCTCCGACTTTGGGAAGAAGAAGGATATGTTGGCCATAGACGATGCGAAGTTGCCGCCGCCGAAGCCGCACGTCAGCGCGAGCAACAGCATGATCCAGTACGGCGTATTGGGATTCTGGACCGCGAGCCCGATGCCCACTGCGGGAATGAGCAGTGACCAGGTGGACAACGTCGTCCAGAGCCGGCCGCCGAAAATCGGCACCATGAAGGAATAGAAGATGCGCAGCGTCGCCCCGGATAACCCCGGTAAGGCCGCCAGCCAGAAGAGCTGGTCAGTAGTATAAGTGAAGCCCGCCGCTGGAAGCTTCGCAACGACGACAGACCACACCATCCATACGGCGAACGAAAGCAGCAGAGAGGGAATCGAGATCCAGAGATTCCGGCGTGCAATTGCACGGCCCTTGGTTTCCCAGAACTCCTTGTCCTCGGGCCTCCAATCCTCGATCAAATGCGGGCCAAGAACGCCGACATGACGGGGCTCGTGGATCTCCTGCATCTCGGGCAGCTCGGGGAGCTTCTTCAGCTCCGGCTCGAGCACGCCGCGCTCCATGATGCGGATCGACACGTGCATCCACACCAGCGCGATCGAGACGATGGCGAAGAGCAGCATGAAGCAGCTCTGCCAAATGCCGGTGAGATCATTTAGGAGCCCAAAGGCGATTGGCAGCACGAAACCGCCGAGCCCGCCCACGAGGCCGACGACGCCGCCCACCGATCCGACGTGGTTCGGGTAGTAGACCGGGATGTGCTTGTAGACGGCCGCCTTGCCGAGGCTCATGAAAAAGCCGAGCACGAAGACGAGCACGGTGAAGGCGAAGAGCCCCGTCTCCAGCCGGAAGGTGATGGGGCCGTGGATACCCCTCACCACGTACTCGGTCGGCGGATAGGACAGTAGGAACGTACAGATTACGGAAACGCCGAGAGTCCAGTACATGACCCGCCGGGCGCCGTACTTGTCGGAGAGATGGCCGCCGTAGATGCGGAAAATGGATGCCGGGACAGAGTAAAAGGCCCCGATTATGCCGGCAGTGGCGATATCCAGCCCATAAACCCCGATCAGGTAGCGGGGCAGCCACAGGGCAAGCGCAACGAACGCGCCGAAGAGGAAGAAATAATAGAGCGAGAAACGCCAGACCTGCAGCCGCGCGAGCGGCGCGAGCATGGCCAGCATCGACTCCGGCTTCTGGCCAGCTCTGCGCCGAGCTTCGAGCTGCGGCTCGTCCTTGGTGAAGAACCAGAAGACGACCGCCATCACGGCTATCGCGAGCGCCCAAAGGTTGGCGACGGCCTGCCAGCCGTAAGCGACCATGATGAAGGGCGCTATGAATTTCGTCAGCGCCGCTCCTACGTTGCCAGCGCCGAAAATGCCGAGCGCAGTGCCCTGCTCGTCGGTCGGATACCACTTCGCGACATAGGCAACGCCGACGGCAAATGAGCCGCCCGCTATGCCGACGCCGAGCGCTGCCATCAGGAAAGTGGGATAGTCATAAGCGAAGGTCAGCAGCCATGTGGCGACCGCCGCGGACAACATGACTGCGGTGTAGACGATCCGGCCGCCGTACTGATCGGTCCAAACGCCCAGAAATAGCCGGATGAGGCTGCCCGTAAGTATCGGAGTGCCAACGAGTAATCCGAACTGCGCCTCGCTGAGGCCGAGGTCGTCCTTAATCTGCACGCCGATGATCGAGAAGATGGTCCAGACTGCGAAGCAGACCGTGAACGCTATCGTCGAAAGCCAAAGAGCCCTTCCTCTGTCGCCTCGGCCGATACCAGAAAGGTCGCTCATGGCGCGCGCTCCTGTGGACCATCTCGCCTCCGAGACATGTCTTATCGCGACGCAAGGTGTATTGATCGCGATCAAGTATAAACAATAAACAAGCTCAAGTTACTGTCCATGCTTCAAAAATTTGACCAAGGGTTATTTGGCAATTGACTTTGAGCATTTATTCGATTGACAATCATCAATCGGCAGAAAACTGGGAGAGAGATGTGCGGGCCACGGATGCGCAACGAATTCGCAAAATTCCATTGTTCGAGAAACTCGACGATGGCAGCTTCGAGCAATTGATTGGCTCGGGATATCTTCAGCGCTTTCCCAACCACGTCGTGTTGCTGCACGAAGGTGAGCGGCCTGATTTCTTGCACGTGCTTATCGAAGGCACAGTCGAGCAATATGCTCATCATGGGAGTCGCGAGACCACACTGTCGATCCTCGGCCCGACAGCCGCCTTTATCTTGGCTGCTGTCATTCTCGATGAACCGTGCTTGAAGTCAGCCCGAACGCTGACGCCATCCCAGGTCGTGCTCATCCCTGCGGAAAAGGTGCGAGAGGTTTTCGCCGAAGACCTGGCATTCGCCCATGCGTGTCTACTGGAGCTCGCGGCCCGTTATCGTGCGATCGTCAAAGATCTCAAAAACATGCGGTTGCGCACCAGCCTCGAACGGCTGGCAAGTTGGATCCTGCTCGCTGATGCCGAGGCGGGCGGTACGGGAAAGTTCGTCATTCCGATGGAGAAACGCTCCCTCGCCTCTCAGCTCGGCATGCGCCCGGAAAACCTGTCGCGAAATTTTGCCGAGCTGGCACGACATGGCGTTCGGGTCAGTGGTCGGACAATCCACATCGACGATATGGCAGCACTGACCCAGCTGGCTCAGCCCGATCCGTTGATTGACGATCCGGAGTCCTCACGAGTTGTTCCTGCAAAATAACGATTAGCCCGCAGTGCAGTTAGGAGTCAAAAAGCGAAAATAGCGGAAGGTGCAGGAGCCATTTTCCGGGATTATCGCCCAGCCAACTCGATGTAGTAGCGGCAGGGAAACAGCTCGTCGGAGGCAACGGTCATGCCGCAGAAAAAGGGGAAAATCCGAATCGGAGTTGGGGGATGGGTATTCGAACCCTGGCGCAGCTCCTTCTATCCGGCCGACCTGCCCCATAGCCGCGAGCTCGAATACGCAAGCCGCCAGCTGACATCGATCGAGATCAACAGTACCTACTACGGCTCTCAGAAGCCGGAGAGCTTTGCCAAGTGGCATGACGAAACTCCCGACGATTTCGTCTTTGCCGTAAAGGGTCCGCGGTTCGCGACGAACCGGCGCAAGCTCGCCGAAGCTGGCCCGTCGATCGAGCGCTTTTTCGCCAGCGGCGTCATGGAGCTGAAGAACAAGCTCGGCCCGATAAACTGGCAATTCCTGCCAACGAAGAAGTTTGATCCGGATGACTTCGCGGCTTTTCTCGATCTGTTACCCGCTAATGTCGATGGCCGATCGATCCGTCATGCGGTCGAGGTCCGACACGAGAGCTTCTGCACGCCCGATTTCATTGCCCTGCTCAGAGCGCATGGCGTAGCGGCCGTCATAGCCGGAGACTCAAAATATCCGCGGATTGCCGATCTTACGGCCCCCTTTGTCTACGCCCGAATCATGGGCACGAGCGAGAAAGAGAAAATGGGCTATAAGGCGGCCCAGCTGGACGAGTGGGCGAGCCGCGCGAAAGCATGGGCAGAAGGCAAGAATCCTTTCGAGGCGGCGACTATCAGCCCCGCAAAGAACGGCCGGAAACCCCGCAACGTCTACCTTTATGTGATCGACGGATACAAACCCCACAATCCCGCCGCAGCTCTCGGCTTGATTGAGCGAATAAGCCATCCCGCCAAAGCGACACCCCGGCGGCGATAGCGCCACTTTCGCTACCATTGTCGGTCGCTTGCTCGTCACCTTTGGCAGCTGGGCCTCTCTCTTGGTCATATAGATTTGCGACTTGCAGTGGTCGAAACCTCAGGTCCAGGCTATTTGCCCATCAACTTCACTGCGGCCATCACAAAGCTCATGACTGATCGCACCATTCTCATCACCGGATGCTCATCCGGCATCGGGCTCGCATCGGCGCGGATGATGAAGGCGCGCGGCTGGCGCGTCCTGGCCACCGCCCGCCAGCCGGATGACTTGAAGCGTTTGACCGAGGAGTATGGGCTCGAACCGCTGTACCTCGAGCTGGCCGATCCTGACGCGATCGCCGCCTGCGCGGAGGAAGCCCTGAGCCGTACAGGCGGGCGCCTCTATGCCCTTTTCAACAACGCCGCCTACAGCCAGCCTGGAGCGATCGAGGACGTCCCGGCCCATGCCCTGAGGCACCAGCTCGAGGTGAACGTGGTCGGCACTCACGATCTCACGCGGCGGATCATTCCGGCCATGCGAGCTAACGGAAGGGGGCGGATCGTGCAGTGCTCCTCCGTGCTCGGCCTCATTTCGGCTCCGTGGCGCGGCGCATACTGCGCTTCCAAATTCGCCCTCGAAGCCTTGACCGATGCGTTGCGGCTGGAGCTTCAGGGCAGCGGCATCCACGTCTCCTTGATCGAACCGGGCCCGATCCGCACACGCTTCGTCGAGAATGCCCGCGCCGCCGCTATCGCCAATCTGGATCTCGAAAATTCAGTTCACCGCGAACAATACCGCCAGATGCTGGAAAGCCTGGAACGCGGAGGGCGGCAGACATTCAAGTTGGAGCCCGAAGCTGTCGCCCGCAAGCTCGTGCATGCCGTCGAGAGTCCGCGGCCCAAGGCGCGCTACCAGGTGACGGTCCCCACGTACGCTGTCTCGGTGCTCAAGCGCATCCTGCCAACTCGCTTGCTCGACCGGGTCGCAACGCGAGCCTGACCGCAGTCCACGAACCAAGCGGTTGCGCGTGACTGCGGCTCGCCCACGACGAAGCGGTCAGGTGCGCTCGGATCTACGGCTTACCAAGTCGCCCAGGACGGCGCCCGGTAACCATACCTGTACTCGTAGTTGTAGTTCGCATACCCCCGTGTGGCCGGGCGGCGCTGCTGCTGGCGCACGACCCGCCGGCGAGAAGTCGCTCGGCTGCGTTGAGCAACCTTCGGTGAACCGACGCTGGTCGTGCCCTTCACGATGATCTGCGTCGATTCCATCCCGTGCTGGTCGATCAGCTTGTAGAAGGTGGCTGCGTTCTTCGGGGACAACCGGATGCAGCCGTGAGAGGCAGGGCGCCCCAGCATACCCGTGGCGTAGGTGCCGTGGATCGCGTAGCCGCGGTGGAAGAACACGGAATAGGGCATGGCAGCGCCCCCATATTGCTTGGAGTACCACATCCGTGCACGCCACTGGGGATAGTAGGTTCCATTGGGGGTTAGGTATCCGCGCCGGCCCGACGAAATCGGCCAGACGTACAGCACCTCGTCCTTGCTCATCACCGTCATGCGCTGCGAGGACAGATCGATGATGGCCTTGAGCGTGACCTCCGGCTTGAACGGATTAAGTTCAGGCAAGGGCATGTGGACCGCAGCAGGCATAACCATCGGTTGAGGTTCACCCTCGGCCCCGAACTCCGGCCGCGCATCCGCCGCGGCATCGCCGTCCATGTCACCAGGGTTGGCCACCGCCGGAGTGACTGTCGGTTCCGTGGTGCCCGCATTGGACGTAGCTGGGAGCACTGACGCTTCGGTCTTTGGCTGCCCGGGCTCTAAAGCCGTTTCAGGAGGAGCGCCATCTGGCGTCGCATAGGCTGGAGGCACCACCAGCAAGATCCCGGAAAACGCGACCCACACCGCACGACGCAACATCATAGAGCAACCTCCACGCCTCTACGTAAACTCGACTCTTATGCCCAAACGAACGCAAGTAAGGAAATGTACTTACAGACGATATGTTCTAGCCACCAATCGATCTGTAGGACAGTCACAAGCAAGCGCCCACCAGAGCCTTGCTCATGCTCATGACGCCCTTTTGGCTGCGCAACGCAAGAGGCGCGAAAGCGATCCATCTCTCCGCAGAGTATTTTCGCAATCAGTGTGAACATCGGGCCACAGATAACGCTATGGCCGAATACTTCGATGTAAGCAGCCGATCGCACTCGGCTGGTCAGACAAAACTCGTCGACTGAATTGCGGGCCCTCTTCTGCACGCATAGGTTGAGCGCAATAAATGACGCCACCGACCTAAGGGAGCTTGTGCGCTCGGACTAGGGTCTTGCCTTCCGCCGCGCGACCATCTCGCGACGGAAGGTGTAAATGCCGGCGCCAGTCACGATGGCCATTCCGAGCATAGCTAATCCGTCCGGCAGCTCACCCCAGATCACCAGGCCGAGGAGCAACGCCCAGATCATGATGGAGTAGCGAAACGGAGCGACGGCAGAGAGCTCTCCCTTCCGCACGGCGGTGATGATGCAGAGATGCCCGGTCAGGGAGAACGCGCTCGCGCCGGCGACTTGCAGCAGAACGGCGGGCTCGGGCCAAACCCAGCTCTCGAAAAAAAGCATGGTGAGGCTGCCGAAGGCCACAGCGCTGGAGGAAAACCACATGACGAGCACGGCCGGGACAGCCCGGTCGATGCTCTTAGTCGAGACGTCGCGCAACGTCGCGAAGAGCACTGCCACGACCGCAACAATGCTCCACCATGTGAAAGCGCTTGTTCCAGGGCGGATGATCAACAGCACGCCGCACAGACCAACCGCAGCAGCCGTCCATCGCCTCCAGCCTACCCGCTCGCCGAGAAAGATGGCGGAGGCAGCCGTTACCGTCAGCGGATTGATTTGGTTGATGGCGACAAGATCAGCGAAAGCCATGCGCGCCAGCGCGGACTGATACGCCAGCGCCCCGCCGGTGTCACCGATGGCGCGGAGAAGCATCGGCCTGGCAAGCAGGGTCCAGGCACTGCGGACGGCTCCGCTGAGGACGGCGTAGGTCAAACCTGCCGCCGACATGAAGGTCGCCCGGAGCCAGACCAGCTCGCCCGTCGGAAGGTCGGTCGAGGAGAGCTTCATGAGCGAGTCGCCGCAAGCGAAACTCGCCATCGCCGCTAGCATGGCAATGATGCCAGCAGTGTTGTTCGTTTGCGCGTAATCCGCGGCCGCAGTACTCCCGGCCGGACCGCCGTCCGAATCCGACCTACCCACTCCGACCACCGCACACTCCTGAAGCCTGGCTAGCCGGACGATATTAGCCTATCCACCGGGTTACCGTAGTCGAGAATTGCGATCTTTTCCTGCAGCACCAGTCTCGGAGTCTGCGCCATCGTCTGTGTCGGGATCGAACAGGCCCATCTGGGGAGCTGAGGATCGTGCGGGGCCGGCGAGGCCCAGGTGCCGATAGGCCTTGAGCGTCACGATCCGGCCTCGAGGCGTGCGGCCGATGAAGCCCTGCTGAAGCAGGTACGGCTCGACGATCTCCTCGAGCGCGTCCCGCGGCTCTGACAGCGCCGCCGCGATCGTCTCGATACCAACCGGTCCACCCTCATAGTTCGTCGCAATGCAGGTGAGATAGCGGTGGTCGAGCGCATCGAGCCCGGCTCTGTCCACCTCGAGCGCGCGCAGAGCCTTATCCGCCACAGCGGCGTCGATGACCTTGGCGTTGGCGACGACAGCGAAATCCCACACGCGCCGGAGAAGGCGCCCGGCGATGCGGGGCGTCCCGCGCGAGCGACGCGCTATCTCTCGAGCACCCTCGGCATTGATGTTCGCGCCCAGCACCCGCGCACCGCGCGTGACCACCTGCTCCAATTCCTCCACCGTGTAGAAGTTGAGGCGGATGGGTATTCCGAAGCGGTCCCGCAGCGGCGTCGTCAGCAGGCCCGCGCGAGTGGTTGCTCCCACCAGAGTGAACTTCGGCAAGTCGATGCGCACAGAGCGAGCGGCGGGGCCCTCGCCGATGATCAGATCAAGCTGAAAATCCTCCATGGCCGGATAGAGGATTTCCTCGACCGCCGGATTGAGACGATGGATCTCGTCGATGAAGAGAACGTCGCGTTCTTCGAGATTGGTCAGCAGGGCCGCCAGATCGCCCGCCTTGGAAATGACAGGTCCGGAGGTGGCGCGAAAGCCGACGCCGAGCTCCTTCGCGAGGATCTGCGCCAGCGTCGTCTTGCCGAGTCCTGGCGGCCCGGCGAACAGGACGTGATCGAGTGCATCGCCGCGCGCCCGCGCAGCTTGGATGAACACTCTCAGGTTTGCTCGTGCCTGCTCCTGGCCGATGAACTCATCGAGAGATTGCGGGCGGATCGTCGCCTCGAAGGCATCCGTTTCGCGCTTCGCGCCTGTGACGAGGCGGTCCGTCATTGCACCTGCCCCCGCTCCTGTTCGTGATTCGTGCTCACCGAACCTCTATCACAATTCGTGGGACGTCGTCCGGCAGGCTGTTGATCAGGATGTTAGTGACCACGAAGGAATCCGACGACGGCAATCGCCTCAGCTCAGCTTACGTAGCTGCTCTTGGACGCGAGAATTACTCATCAGCTCCCGCAAGCACCCCCATCTTGGAAAGAACGGCCCAGCAGATGAGGGAGACAACGCCCGCGAGAAAGGCGAGGTACGGAGCCGTACCGGGCACCGGCAGGGGTGCAAAGATCGTGGTGACCCCGAACGCGATCACGCCCGCAACCGCTGCGGCGATCCAGCTGAACGTGCCTCCGCGAAACACGAACGGCAGGAGACCGAGCGCGGCGAGCGCTGCGGTCGGCGCACCCCAAACGTACGCGTAGAGAGCAGCCCATCCGGTAAAGGAAATCCGTCCACCCGACTCGAGGTCCGCAAGATCAGGCAGAAAACCGGCCACCAGCGCCAATGGGATCGCTACGCTGAGCAGTAGCGCGCCGATGAACGGCCCGACGAGCGTGTAGAAGAGAAAGGTCCAGAGCGCGCGCTGCGCGTTGCTCATGCCATCCATGACATCAGGTCCGTCATCGCGCCAGCTCCCGCAAGCCCCGCTTGATCAGCTGGGCGAGATCTGCCGCATCTCCAAGATCGCTCATAGCTGCGGCTATAGCGGCCGCGGCCTGCTGAGGCGGATAGCCGAGATTGGTCAGGGCCGATATGGCTTCCGCCGAAACATTGCCCTCCTGCAGCAGCACGGGTCCGCCGGCGCCATTTGCCCGCATCTCGGCAGTCGGCGCATGAACGCCGATGGACAGCTGCGGCGCCTTCTCCTTCAATTCGGTGACAATCCGCTGCGCCAGCTTCCTTCCAACGCCGGGAGCTTGCTCGATTGCCGCGCGGTTCCCCAGCGCGATGGCGTTGGCGAGATCCTGCGTGGACAGCGTACCGAGAATGGCGAGCGCCACTTTCGAACCCACGCCTTGCACGGACTGCAACGTGCGGAACCATGCCCGCTCCACCTCGGTGGTGAAGCCGAACAGGCGGATGGCATCCTCGCGCACGTAGGTCTCGATCGACAGCGTAACCTCCTGGCCCAGCTCGAGGCTCCGCAGCGTGCGTGCCGATGCCTGCACCTCGTAGCCAACGCCGTTCACATCGACGATCAGATAGCTCTCGCCGATTGCATCGACCTTTCCCCGCAGACGACCGATCATACCGTCAATCCCCTAGCCAGTCGCGCGGCACGCTCGTGGGGTCCGCTTCTGTGATGAGCATGACAGATCGCGATGGCGAGCGCATCGGCCTCGTCGGCGCTGTCAAATTTGGCCCTGGGCAGGAGAACCCCGACCATGGCCTGGATTTGACGCTTCTCGCAGTGCCCGTTCCCGGTAACCGACTTCTTGACGAGGTTGGGCGGATACTCGGCCACTCGCAATCCCCTCATCGCCGGGGCCAACATGGCCATGCCGCGCGCCTGGCCGAGCTTCAGCGTCGCCCGCGCGTCTTTGTTGACGAACGTCTCCTCGATGGCGGCTTCTTGGGGCTCGAAGGTTGCAATTACACTCGACAGCCCCTCGAAGAGCTCACGGAGGCGATAGGCCAAATCCTCGTCGCTATCCGACTGGATTGCGCCCGAGGCCACATAGCCGAGCCTTACGCCGTCGGACTCGATGATGCCCCAACCAGTGCGCCTCAGCCCCGGATCGATGCCGATGATGCGAATCGCTTTCCCCCGCATAGGGGGTGCTTAGCACAGTTCGGTCCGGGATTGGCGCCGGGTTAGTCGTGAATCCCAGTGCGACTGTCAGGCTGCTGTGAGCTTCGCCATCACCTCGTCGCTCACCTCGAAGTTGGAGAAGACGCTTTGTACGTCATCATCGTCCTCGAGGGCGGAGATGAGCTTCATGACCGTCTGAGCGTGATCTTCGTCGATCTGAGTGCTGATGTTGGGCCTCCAGACGATCTTGACCGACGTGGGCTGACCGAACCTCTCCTCCAAGGCGTTCGCCACGCTCCCCAGGTCTTCGAAGGCACACGTGATAACATGGCCGTTCTCGTCGGACTGGACGTCCTCGGCGCCAGCCTCGATCGCGGCCTCCAACATGGCATCCGCCGAGGCGACCTCCGCTCCGTAAACAACCTCACCGATGCGGTCGAACATGTGCGATACGGAGCCGGTCGATCCGAGGTTGCCGCCATATTTCGTGAACGCAGCGCGCACCGCACCGCCTGTGCGGTTACGATTGTCAGTCAGCGCTTCGACGATGATCGCCACGCCACCCGGGCCATAGCCCTCGTAGCGCACCGATTCGAAGTTCTCGGTGTCGTTGCCCTGAGCCTTCTTGATCGCGCGCTCGATGTTCTCCTTCGGCATATTCTCGGCGCGTGCCGCCTGCACCGCGAGCCTGAGCCGCGGGTTCATGGCCGGATCGGGCAAGCCGGACTTCGCGGCCACCGTGATCTCACGGGCGAGCTTGGCGAAAATCTTGGCGCGGGCCGCGTCCTGGCGGCCCTTGCGGTGCATGATGTTCTTAAATTGTGAATGTCCTGCCATTGTTCGTTCGTCGCTCGATACGTCATCAGGCGCGCATAGATGCGCCCAAATGCTACAGTTGCCGCGGGATTCCCCCTCTTATAGTTCGGGAGGATCTCAGAAATCCATCCCTGGCCCGCTCGGCTGCGTTAACCATTCGTTAACTATTGTAAGTAAGTTTCCCGCGCGGTGATTTGCACCGTTGCCGCGGGAGCTGCCCACACGCGGCATCTTCGGAGGCATGCGTAACCGCCTCTGACCGGCGGTGAGAGCGAGATTATCCGCTCTCACTAGCCGTCATTCTAGCCAGATCTCTCTTCCTCAACCCAGAACAGCGGCTCGGTTGGTGTCAAAACACCACCGAGCCGCAACACGCCAACCTGCTTTGCGAGCCCCGAGGCATCATCGATATCGACCGCAAATCCCGAGATCGTGGCAGGCCCGAGCGCCGGTTCGAAGCGTTCACGAGGGATGCGGGTCAGGAAGCGATTGATCGGCTCGGTCGTGTCCATCCCGAGGATCGAGTTGTAATCGCCACACATACCAACGTCGGAGATATAGGCCGTTCCACCGGGCAAGATGCGATGATCCGCAGTCTGTGCGTGGGTGTGCGTGCCAACGACCCCGCTCACCCGGCCGTCGAGAAAGTAGCCCATCGCCTGTTTTTCCGACGTCGCCTCGGCGTGGAAGTCGATCAGGATGGCATCTGCCGAGCCACGCTTCATGCCGCACGCCGCTACTTCGTGCTCAACGGCGCGGAACGGACAGTCGATCTCGGTCATGAACACGCGCCCCAGCGCGTTGATTACCAGCACCTCGGCACCGTTCGCCGCCCGAAACAGGCCAGATCCTTTGCCAGGTGTCCCTGGAGGGAAGTTGATCGGCCGCAGCAACCGCGGTTGCCGCTCGATGAACACCAGCGTTTCCTTCTGGTCGAACGCATGGTTGCCGAGCGTAATTACGTCAGCGCCGGCGCCGATCAGCTCCTCGAAGATCTGCTCGGTGATCCCGAAGCCTCCGGCGGCGTTCTCTCCGTTGATGATCACAAAATCGAGCTGGTAGCGACGCCGCAGCCCTGGTAGGGCCTCGAGAACCGCCTTGCGGCCTGAGCGCCCGACTATGTCACCCAGAAAAAGTACCCGCATCAGTCTCCTATGCATTTGCGCGGACCGGACGGGGTAAGGACCCAGTCGAGTCGCTGGTCGAAATCAAGCCGGGGAACCGCCGGCACTTCCTGACAATCATACCCAAGGCCGATGGCCAGCGCCGGCTTGCGGGCGCGCGCCACTGCCAATGTACGATCGTAAAACCCGCCACCATAGCCGAGACGGTGGCCTGCGGCATCGAATGCCAGCAGCGGGACCAGTATCACATCCGGATCTACCACAGCTGCCGACGGCTTTGGCTCTCGGATGCCCCAACGACCCTGGACCAGCGGATCACCGGGCTGCCATCGCCGGAACGTCAACGGCAGGCCACTGCCCTGCACGACCGGAAGAGCGAGGTCATAGCCCTCCCGAGCCAGTCGCAACATCAAAGGCAGCGGATCGATCTCGTCGCCGATAGCGCTGAAGCCTGAAACGATGGCGCCCTGTGGCGGGCCCGCGAATGCAATGCCGTGCGCCGCAATTGCTTCGGCTGCTGCCGATCCTTGTTGCTGGGAGACCTCTGCGCGAATGCGCTTGGCGATCGAACGGAGCTCTTTCTTGGCCGCAGCTACTGCGGAGATGTCCGTCACCCGTGTGCACCCGCGTGTTGATTCGAGCTCCTGCCTCGTTTCGCTGGGCGCAGCGCGGCTGGAACTGACCGAAAGATAACGCCGCGAAGGCCGTCGGAGCGAGTGATCCCGCCAGGTCCCTACAAAGTAGGTGGGCGCCATGTGTCCAAGACCACGGTCAAGGACAGGGACAGCTCCCTAGCGAGTCTTATAGGCCCAGGGGAAAAGCGCTCCTAACGGGCCCCGCAGCAAACCGAATCTATGAAGATCGGCCGCAAATTCCAACTGCGATCTAGTATCGTCGCGAGTTGTTCAATACAGAGGTTCGCCTCCTGAACCGGCTCGGTGCCGAGATCAGCGATCAGGCTACCTCGGCATTGCGGCTGGAACGTACCCGATCAGAGTTGCCGCCCGGTGCATCGCGATAATCCGGTCGTCGGCCGCCGTGCAGAAGCTGCTCCCGGCATTCGAAGAGCTCGTCACTCAATAACAGGCAGGCCATGAATAACAGGCGATCTTCGCCGATCTGGCCGAACTCTCTTACGAGACCGTCGACCTTCTCTCTCACGTACTCCGCTAGAGCTAGTAGCCGCTGCTCCTCGCCGTCCCCGCAGCGCAGGCGGTAGGTACGCCCATTCAGCGTCACCGTAACCTGCCCCATCCCCCCAAATCGGCCACCGCGCGGTTGCCGCCCCCGTGCGAATCAGTTTTGCCGTTCAAGGACGTTATGGATTGAATCGATCACCCAATCAATGCGGTTAAGCACTTCGAGTCGCTGACTTTCGAGCAGCTTGATGTGCTCTTCGGCGGCGGCGAGACGAGCGCGCAGCTCATTGCGCTCACGCTCCAGCTGCTCGACAGTGGCTGCTGGCTTCTTCGTTGTGCGGCTGCCTGATCTTGTCGCAGCCGACCGTCCCTTCTTTTGCCGATCCCTCTGCGTCATTCGGCGTGATCCTGGAGTGCGACGCAGAGCCCCCCCTTGGCCTACAGGTCGCCACAGGGGACCTTAAGTCTTGATAAGCTGGCCAGTCAACTCGGCCGACGTCAAACGATTCCATTGTTCAAGGCAACTGCTGCATCCGGGCCGCACGCATTGACAGGCTGGATTGACGGGAACATGTAATCGCTACGTCGATTTAGCCGGTGGGGCACACGAGGTTGCGAGCCCGCCGATCCACAGCTCGCCAGGAGAGGACAAAATGGCTTTGAAGATCGCGATATCGGGTTTCGGGCGCATCGGCCGCAACGTGCTGCGCGCCATCGCTGAAGGCAAGCGCTCGGACGTCGAGGTGGTCGCGATCAATGACCTCGGCTCGGCCGAGGATAACGCCCATCTCTTCAAGTACGACAGCGTCCACGGCACTTTCCCCGGCGAAGTCAAGGTCGAAGGCGATTACATGGACATCGGCCTCGGCAAGCCGATCCGGGTCCTCGCCATCAAGGATCCCTCCCAGCTCCCCTGGAAAGATCTCGGCATCGACATCGTGATGGAGTGCACGGGCGTCTTCACCGATAAGGAGAAGGCCAAGGTGCACCTAGACGCCGGCGCGAAGCGCGTGCTGGTTTCGGCGCCATCAAAGGGGGCTGATCTCACGGTCGTCTATGGTGTGAACCACGACAAGCTGACGGCGGACCACAAAGTCGTTTCGAACGCTTCCTGCACGACGAACTGCCTCGCCCCCGTCGCCAAGGTTCTCCATGAGCTTTGCGGCATCAAGTCGGGCTTCATGACCACGGTTCACGCCTACACCAACGACCAGAGAATCCTTGATCAGGCGCACAAGGACCCCCGCCGGGCACGCGCCGCCGCCATGTCCATGATCCCAACCTCGACGGGTGCCGCAGCGGCGGTCGGACTGGTTCTGCCGGAACTCAAGGGTAAGCTCGACGGCACGGCGATCCGTGTTCCCGTTCCAAACGTTTCGGTGGTCGACCTCAAGCTGATCCCCGAACGGGAGACGACGGTCGAGGAGATCAACAAGGCGATGGAACAGGCGGCCGCGCAGGAGCTCAAGGGCGTGCTGGCCGTTAACAAGGCTCCTCTGGTTTCGATCGATTTCTTGCACTCGCCGGCGTCTTCGACATTCGACGCCACGCAGACGCAGATCGTCGATGGCAAGCTCGTTCGTGTGCTCTCCTGGTATGATAACGAGTGGGGATTCTCTAACCGGATGATCGACACTGCAGTCGCGATGGGTAAGTTGCTCTAGCGGACCAAAGGCCCGGAGCCGCCTTGTTGGAGGACCGGGCCACAGGCTAGCTTTGCCGGAGCCTCAGGCCCGGCTTGCATGTCGTTTCGCCCCGCCACGCGTTTCTTGAACGCGCGGCCGCGCAGCTTCGCGAGCCTGCCGGCATCGGCGCGAGAGTGTGGCTCGGTAATTGCCCGAGGAGACGTGAGTCATGACTGAGAAGCTCGAGGATATCGCACAGGCCATGGTGACCCCCGGTAAGGGGATCCTGGCCGCCGACGAAAGCACCGGCACCATCAAGAAGCGCTTCGACTCGATCGGCATCGAGAACACGGAGCAGAATCGGCGCGATTACCGCGAGATGCTGTTCCGCTCGACCGAGGCAATGCGGGACTATATCTCCGGCGTGATCCTGTTTGACGAGACCATTCGTCAGAAGGCTCAGGACGGCACGCCTCTCGTCGATCTCATCAAGGCAGCTGGGTCCATCCCCGGCATCAAGGTCGACAAAGGCGCGAAGGCGCTGGCTGGTCCGACCTCGAAGATCGAGAAAGTGACGGAAGGCCTCGATGGCCTGCGCGAGCGTCTGGCCGAGTACTACCAGCTGGGCGCCCGCTTCGCGAAATGGCGCGCCGTCATCACCATCGCCGATGGTTGCCCAACTTGGAATTGCATCAAAGCCAACGCCCATGCGCTCGCTCGCTACGCGGCTCTGTGCCAAGAGGCGAACATCGTCCCCATCGTCGAGCCGGAAGTGCTGATGGATGGCGAGCACTCCACGCACGACATCGACCGCTGCTACGAAGTCACCGAGTGGACGCTGCGCACAGTCTTCCAGGAGCTTTATGACGCCCGCGTCCGGCTCGAGGGCATGGTGCTGAAGCCGAACATGGTAATCGCCGGCCAGAAGTCGCCGAAGCAGGCGAGCCCGCAGGAGGTCGCTGAGCGTACGGTTCAGTGCCTCAAGGCCAGCGTACCGGCTGCCGTCCCCGGCATCGCATTCCTCTCCGGCGGTCAGACGGACGAGCAGGCGACGGAGCACCTGTCGCTGATGAACGCTATGGGCGATCTGCCTTGGAAGCTAACCTTCTCCTACGGCCGCGCGCTGCAGGCCGCTGCGCTCAAGGCCTGGGGTGGCCGCTCCGAGAACGTTGCCGCGGCCCAGCGTGCGTTCGCCCATCGGGCCAAGATGAACGGGCTCGCATCCATGGGCAAATGGCAGCCGGCGCTGGAGAAGGCAGCCTGAGGCGTCGTTAGTCCGTGCGCGGCGCACCGGCGTCACCCTTTGGCCGGATTTGCCGCCGATAGGGCTGCCGTAGCTTGAGCATCGCTGGGAGCAGCCGATGGACGGACCGGAGGGCGGCACTAAGCTCTTCCTGGTGGTGGAAGCCTGCGAGGCCGCCGCTGACCGTGTGTCGGCTGCGTTTACCGCGGGCTCCGTGCCGTCCGTTCTCATCGTGCCGCCCGAGGGCCAGCAACTGAACGCTTCCAACGCTGGCCCGCTCATCAAACAAGTGCAGTCCCACGGAGCAGCGGCCCTGCTGCTGGATGAGTTCGGGCTCGTACAGCAACTCGGCGCCGACGGCGCACATTTGAGCCACGGCAAGGATCTCGAGTCCCGCTATCGGGAAGCGCGTCAGGCCGTCGGCCGAACAGGGATTGTCGGCTTCGACGCCGGCAACTCACGCCACGATGCCATGACGATCGCCGAGGCCGGCGCCGACTATGTTGCTTTCGGTATCCCCGCCAACGTGCAGAATCGCATCAAAGCGCGGGAGCGCCGTCTCGACCTCATTGCGTGGTGGGCCGAGATCTTCGAGGTGCCGTGTGTCGCGCTCGACGTCGAAACGCCCGAGCTTGGGGCCGCGCTTGCTCAGGCCGGCGCTGACTTCATTGGCGTCAAGATCGAGGCCGGAGCGCCGCCATCGGACATTGCCCGACGCATAGCGAGCTTCGCCGACGCCATCCAGCTGGCCGAGGCGAACTGAGGGGGTGCGGAAGGCTGATGAGAACCGCCGCAATCGTGCTCTTGGCCGGGTCCCTGGCACTGATGCTTGGCGCAACGCATGCCGTTGCGGAGACAAGCTCATGGACCATGGAATCCGAGCCTTACCTCCCAGAGACGACGGCCAAGGGGAAGGCGAAAGCAAAATCGAAGCCGATGGCTCGGCCGCAGCCCAAGGGTCCGAAGCCGCTCCAGAACGATCAGAGAGCTGATCCGCTCAGCAGGTTCACACCGAGCAAGCCGGAAAGTGCCGTCTCGCGCTATCTCGTCCCCGCCACAGGCGAGGACGCGGCCTATATCGCCTTCGAGCAGGGGCGATATCTGACGGCCCTCAATTTGGCCGAGCGCGCAGCCAAGGAGGGTGACCCGCAAGCCCATACCCTCATTGGTCGCATCTACGCCGAAGGTCTCGGTGTGCCGAAGGATGAGACTGTCGCGGCACAATGGTACGCGAGGGGGGCCGAGCTCGGAGATACCGAAGCCGCGTTCGCACTCGGACTGCACCTCGCTGAGGGGCGCGGCCTCAAGAAGGACCGCGAGGCTGCCGCGCGCATGTTCGAGATAGCCGCTGCCAAGGGCCATCCATACGCAAACTACAACTTGGGCCTCATGTTTATGGACGGCGACGGCAAGCCGGAGAATCCCCGTCGCGGGGCTTTGCACATTCGATACGCCGCTGAGCAAGGCGTCGTTGCCGCCCAGTACGATCTCGCGGTTCTCTACCAGACCGGACATGGCGTCGAGGCGGATGCTTACGAGGCAGCTCGCTGGATGCGGCGGGCTGCGGAGCAAGGTCTCCTCGAAGCGGAATACGATTACGCTCTGATGCTGCTCCGCGGCTTCGGCCTCAATTCAGAAATGCCAAAGGCGGTAGATTATCTTCGCTCGGCGGCCGAGAAAGGCTTTGCGGGCGCTCAGAACCGCCTGGCGCATCTGCTGGCAGATGACGAGCGGGGCCAGCCCGATCTGATCGAAGCGGCCAAGTGGCGCATCCTGGCCAGGGAAAGCGGGATCGAGGATGAAGCCCTCGACCAGTTGGTGGCGAAGCTTCCAGCTGACGCCCGGCTCGCTGCCGAGAAGGCCGCCCATGAGTGGCGCGAGCGAGCCGCAATCGGCATCCTACCGCAGTGAACTGCCTTTGCTCCGGTTGAGGAACCGGGGAGCCCTGCCCGGCCTTACACTTGTCATTGTCGACGGGAGCAGCTAGTCGAGACGGCCACGCCCTGGAGCTGAACGACAGCCGGGCTATTTCAGCAATCCCCTTACCGCGCCGGAACGCTGTTGCAATGCCTGCTTCTGCCCTGATGAACGTCATGATTGCTGCCGCGCGAAAGGCTGCCCGCAGCCTGGCACGCGATTTTGGCGAGGTGGCGCACCTTCAGGTTTCGGTCAAAGGTCCCGCGAACTTCGTCTCCGCAGCCGATCACCGCGCCGAGGAGATCCTGTTTCGCGAGTTGTCGCGTGCACGCCCGGGCTATGGCTTCCTCATGGAGGAGCGTGGCGAGATTGTCGGCGCGGACAAAACGCACCGCTGGATCGTCGATCCGCTCGACGGCACCACGAATTTCCTCCATAGCATTCCGCTGTTCGCCATTTCGATCGGCCTCGAGCGTGAGGGTCAGCTTGTTGCCGGGTTGATCTACAATCCCATCTCGGATGAGATGTATACAGCGGAGAAGGGGAAGGGTGCGTTTCTGAATGACCGGCGTATTCGGGTTGCTGCACGCCGAACACTCGCTGATTCCGTCATCGCGACGGGCATCCCGCACCGGGGCCGACCGGGGCACGCTCAGTTCCTGCGGGAGGCGGAGGCGATCATGCGCGAGGTGGCTGGCATCCGCCGCACAGGCTCGGCGGCGCTGGACTTGGCGTGGACAGCGGCAGGCCGCTTCGATGGATACTGGGAGCACAACCTGCAGCCATGGGATCTGGCAGCAGGCATCCTCATTGTACGCGAGGCTGGCGGCGTGGTTACAGATGTGCAAGGAGGTAGCCGCATCTTTGAGACCGGCAGCATCCTTGCTGGCAATCCTACGATTTCGCGCGGGCTTCTTTCTGTCCTTTCAGCAGCTCAGAAAGCTGCATAAAGACGAATATGGCGTATCCTCGGCACGATGTTGCCGGTTTTGCCTGCCACGTGATTTCGGTAAGGTCGCTGGCGCGTCCGTTATGAGGCTCGAATAATGGCCAGAAAGCGACAAGCTGAAATTGCGATGAAGGCTGCCCCTCGTACGTTGAGCACGCCCGGCGGCTTTCTCCTCAACATGATTTTCTTCCTGACGATCGTTGGCTTCATCGCCGCGATTGCCGCGCCGACTTTGATTGCTGCATTCCTCCACAATCCGTTTCTCAACGGACTGATAGTCTTCGTTCTGTTCGTCGGCATCCTCTACTCGTTCCGGCAAGTGATCCGGCTCTATCCAGAGATTCGCTGGGTGAACGCCTTCCGGATCGCCGATCCTGGCCTCGCCATCTCGCACCGCCCCGTGCTGCTTGCGCCCATGGCCACCATGCTGCGCGATCGGACCGGCACGCTGTCCCTCTCGACCACCTCGATGCGATCCATAATGGATTCCATCGGCTCGCGGCTCGACGAGGCCCGCGACACGGGTCGCTACATGGTCGGACTGCTGGTCTTTCTCGGCCTGCTGGGAACCTTCTGGGGACTGCTCGAGACGATCACCTCCGTCGGCGTCACGATCAGCAGTCTCGACACCCGGGCGTCCGAAAGCGCCCTGATCTTCGAAGAGCTCAAATCTGGCCTGGCCGCCCCGCTCCGGGGCATGGGCACGGCCTTTTCGTCATCGCTGCTCGGCCTTTCCGGGTCGTTGGTGCTCGGCTTTCTCGAGCTGCAAGCGAGCCATGCTCAAAACCGCTTCTACAACGAGCTCGAGGAATGGCTCTCCGGCATTACTGAGCTGACGCCCGGCACGACGGGAGCGGCAGACCAGATGACCCGCCAGCTCTACTCGGCGGTTTTCGAAATGCAGCGCTCCATCACGGAGCTGACCGACCGCCTGCACTCGGCGCTGCCGTTGGAGCCGAACAGCGGCGGCCATGATGCTGTGCGAGAGCTGGCTCAGGGCGTCAACGAGCTGGTGGCACAGATGCGAGCCGAGCAGAACGTCGTACGCCAGTGGGTGGACGAGCAGGCGGCGCAGCAGAACCAGGTCACAGGCATGCTGCGTGAGCTCGCGGCCAGCTTCAAGCGACGCGGGGCATGAGCCATGGCGCGCGGGCGAGGCCGACACGGTGGGCAGTATGGTGAGTTCTGGCCGGGCTATGTCGACGTGCTGTCGACGCTGCTCCTGGTCTTCACCTTCCTGCTCTCGATCTTCATGCTCGCGCAATACTTCGTCAGTCAGGAATCGAGCGGCAAGGATGCCGCCCTGCGCCGGCTGACGCGTCAAATCGCGGAGCTGACCAACCTGTTATCGCTCGAGAAGGGCAAGGCCAAGAGTGTCGAGGACGAGCTCGCCGCATTGCAGGCGACGCTCGCGTCATTACGGGACGAAAACGAGCGGCTGGCTGGTCTCGTGGCCGAAAAGGATGAAGCGGTGCGAGGCAGCCAGGCGCGTATCAGTGCCTTGACCTCCGACCTCGACGAGCAGACGAAGATCTCGAACGAGGCCCTCGCCAAAGTCGATCTGCTCAACCAGCAATTGCTCGCACTCCGCAGGCAGATTGCGGCTCTGAACGAGGCTCTCGAAGCCTCCGAACGCAAGGACCAGGAATCGCAAGATCGCATCAGGGACCTCGGACAACGGCTCAATGCGGCGCTCGCCCGTCAGGTGCAGGAGCTGCAGCGCTACCGCTCCGATTTCTTCGGCCGGCTACGTGAGCTGCTGAAGGACCGCAAGGACATCCGCGTCGTCGGCGACAGGTTCGTCTTCCAGTCAGAGGTGCTGTTCCCATCAGGCCAGGCCGAGCTGACGCCCGAGGGCCTCGCCGCCATCGATCAGCTTGCTACCGCCATCATCGAGCTGGAGCGGACGATCCCGCCGGAGATCGACTGGGCGCTGCAGGTCGATGGACACACGGACAGCCGGCCCATCAGCAGCTACCAGTTCCCCTCCAACTGGGAGCTTTCGACAGCCCGCGCAATCTCGGTCGTACGTTATCTGATCTCGCGTGGCGTACCCCCGAACCGGCTCGTCGCCGCCGGCTACGGCGAGTTTCAGCCGCTCGAGGAAGGCGACAGTGAAGAGGTCCTCCGCCGCAATCGCCGCATCGAGTTGAAGCTGACGAATCGCTGATCGCAGGCGGCTCAGCGTCTCATCTGCGACCAACATCCGCTCGGAAATTTGCGCCCGACGATCTACTGCGCGGCCTCCCCGGCGAATTGCAGGTCAGCGAGGCGGGCGTAGAGTCCACCTTGGCGGATCAGTCCCGCATGGGAGCCCTCCTCGATGATGCGCCCGGCCTCGAAGACGAGAATCCGGTCCGCCTTCTGAATTGTCGCGAGCCGATGTGCGATCACCAATGTCGTGCGGCCGCGCATCACTTCCTCGAGCGCCTTTTGCACGGCCACCTCGCTTTCCGCATCGAGCGCGCTCGTCGCCTCATCGAGCAGCAGGATCGGCGCGTCGCGAAGTATGGCGCGGGCAATGGCGATCCGTTGCCGCTGGCCACCCGACAGCAACACGCCTCGCTCACCCAGCTGGGTGTCGTAGCCCTGCGGCAATGCGGTGATGAACTCGTGAGCCTGCGCAAGGCGGGCGGCCCGCTCGACCTCCTTCTGGCTCGCATGCGGGCTCCCGTAGCGAATGTTCTCGGCCACCGTGTCTGCAAAAAGCGCGACCTCCTGGGGCACCAGCGCCATGCGCTTGCGGAGCTGTACGAGGTCGGCCTGGCCGATCGGAACGCCATCGACTCGGATTTCGCCAGCGTCGGGATCGAAGAAGCGCAGCAGCAGATTGAAGACGGTGCTCTTGCCGGCTCCGGATGGGCCGACGATGGCTACCGTCTCCCCGGGCGCCACATCGAAGGAGATGTCGGACAGGGCCGACTCCTCTCGGGAAGGATAGCGGAAGCTGACGTGGCGGAATGATATTTCGCCTCGGCTAGGCTCCGGCAATGGCATTGGCCGATCCGGCGTGCGGATCTGAGGCTTCACCGCAAGGAGCTCCGCAAGCCGTTCGGCGGCTCCTGCCGCCTGACTGACCTCACCCCAGACCTCCGAGAGCTGGGCAAGCGCAGCTGCCGCGAAGACCGCGTAAAGCACGAATTGGCTGAGCCGGCCGCCCGTGATCTCGCCGCGAACGACGGCCTCCGCCCCATACCAGAGCACACCCACGATGCTGGCGAAGACGAGGAATATCGTCATCGCCGTAAGTCCGGCCCTGGCCTGAAGCCCCGCCCGGGCGGCATCGAAGGCCCTCTCGACCGCTTTGGCGAACCGATCGGACACGAAGCGCTCATTCGTGAAGGCTTGCATCGTCCGCACGGCGGCTAGGTTTTCTACCGCGAGGGCAGACGCATCTGCCAACGTGTCCTGGGCCCGCCGGGAGCGGCGGCGTACGAGCCGCCCGTATGCGATGAGCGGCAGCACGATGACGGGGATCGCGAGGAGAACCAGAAATGACAGGCCGGGGCTCGTCCAGATCATCATTGCGAGCGCCCCGAACAGCATGATTATGTTGCGCAGGGCTTGGCTGATCGCGGTTCCCGCCGCTGCCTTGATCTGCGTGGTGTCGGCTGTAAGTCGGCTCGTCACCTCACCTGAGTGAGTGGTTTCGTAGAAATCGGGCCCCAGCTGTGACAGATGCCGGAACACGTCGGCGCGCAAATCAGCCACCACGCGTTCGCCGATCCAATTGACAAAATAAAATCGAGCCGCACTGGCGACGGCCAGCACAAGCCCGATGAGCATCAGCATCGAGAAGTACTGGTCTATGAAGACCGCATCGGCGCTGGAAAACCCGAAATCGATGACGCGCCGCACCGCGAGGGGCAATGTCAGCATAGCCAGCGCCGCGATGAGCAGGGCGACACCAGCCAGAAGAAGCATGCCTGGGTGCTTCAGCACATAAGGCTTGAGCCCCAGGAGAGGGCGTAGGGAGCGGCGCGGTACGTCCGGCTTCGCTCCCGTTAACACATCCCGGTTCCTTCCCGCGCCGTTCAGCCCTCTCACCACATCCCTGCCCGACTGGATTGATCCCAGTTCTGTCTTACGTCAGAAAGCGCACCCTTGGCGGCCAGTCCCGATGCCGCATCGCGAGCATCTCTTGTGCCCTGCAGCGCTTTCAACTATGTAGACCCAACGTATCCCTGAAATGAACGAATGTGTCCGCTCACGAGAGCGAGCGGGTCGCGTGTTGCCGAGAGCCGCAAGATGAAAAAGAGTGCTGACATCCATCCCGACTACCACCCGATCAAGGTCGTAATGACCGATGGGACCGAGTTCGTGACCTATTCGACCTATGGGAAAGAGGGCGACACGCTGACGCTCGACATTGATCCCAAGACGCACCCGGCTTGGACGGGCGGCGATCAGAAGCTCGTCGACCGCGGCGGTCGACTGTCCCGCTTCAAGAAGAAGTTCGAAGGCCTGTTCTGATCGGGAACAAGCCGGCTTCGATCGAGTGTTTGGACGCGACCGGGCAACGCCCGGTCGTTTTATTCTGGGCGAGCCCGCCCAGCGTCAGCGAATAGCAGCGTTGAACGCGGCCTGTATCTCGGCGATTTGAGCGGCAACGGGATTCTTGGCGGCCGGCCGAGTTGCTTCGTTCTCCGACACGGGCTCCAGCGACCTGTCGATGCGCATGATGCGGTCGCTCAGCACGAAGCTTTCCTTGATGAGAGCCTGCAACCGTTCCGGGAGCTCATGGAAGTTGGCGATGTGGCTGGGCCGGCCGGACGTGTGCAGCTTGAGACGCGCACGCTTGCGGCGAGCCTCCTCCTCTGTGATGTCGCCATCGCGCAGCGAGCGCCGGATCAGAAGCCAGGATGCCAGATCGAGAAGCCGCGCCGTGAGCCGCATGCTCTCCGTAGAATAAGTGAGCGCAACGTGCGGTTTCAGCTGTTTCGCTTCCTGGCGACCAGGGCCGTCGAGGTAGGCTGCGGTGCGCTCGACGAGCTCCATGCCTTGCGCATAAACGGCGTCGAACTGCTCCGACGCGGCGAAACGCTCACCGAAGGAGACGGTGACGCCAGGCACTTCCGGACAACGCGAGGTGCTACCCATGATCTACTCACGCCACAAGTGTACCAACCACAACACGGAACATTCTTTTACGTGAGCGTCAATCATTTCTACGGCATTGGGCACAATTCAGGGCAGCAACCCGGTTACCTTTGGAAAAATGAGCCGCCCGCAGGCGGCTCAAGAGTGACAGGGAGGCGTCAAACAGAGTGGGCGAGCCACTCGGCATCCAGAAAACTGGATAAGCTGCAGGCTAATGGAATGATGCTAACGGAAGGTAAATCCCTGGCTCGGAGCGGCACAGAACCTGCACTATTCTGCCGGCCGCCGTAACTCTGTTCAGCTCGCAAGCTCTATCGCTTGAACAGGGCCGACGCTGCCTTCTCGTGCGCTCGCTTCGTCTCAATCTCTTGCTCAACGCGCCGAATTTCTTCCCGAAGCGCAGCAAGACGCTCTTCCAGGTCGCTCACCGACAACTCATGCAGGGGCTGACCGACCGTGATTACACTATGCGTCTTCGGTCGAACCTCATCCCAGTCCATAGCTAAACTCCCGCTGTGGCGCCGCGATGCTCGCAATCGGCGGCTCAGGCTGCTGCTGAGCCTACCCCAAGAATGGTCAGCTTGAGCCTTAAGGGCAAGGGCGCGCCCTTTCCCAGGCAGATTGCAAAGTCTTGAAGCCTGGGACCTACCAAGCTAACGCCGGCAGCGCCGCCACCGGACGGCTGTCACACTCCTTGAAGAGCTGCTCGATGGTGGCGGCATCGAGGTCGCCCGTGACGTGAACCGCACTGGCAATAAACGCTGAATCGATCCCGGCGACGGCGGCGCCGCGGATATCGGTCTTCACACCATCACCAATGGCCAAGATGCGTTCACGAGGTACCGGGCCATTCCTAAGCTCGTCGAGCCGCTCGAATGCTAGGTCGTAGATCGGCCGGTGTGGTTTCCCCGCGTAGGTTACACTGCCGCCCAGGCGTTCGTATTCGGCCGCGAGCGATCCGGCGCAGTAGACAATTCGGGAGCCCCGCTCGACGACGAGATCCGGATTGGCGCAAATCATCGGAGCAGCCCGCCGAGCCAGCGGCTCGAGGAGGTCCTTATAGTCGGCAGGGGTATCGACCTCGTCGTTGTAGAGCCCGGAGCATACCACCAGGTCCGCTTCCTCCGGCGTGCTGAAGCGCAGATCGAGGCCTTCGAATATCGGTTTGTCCCTCTCCGGCCCGAGATGGAACAGGCGCTGATCCCGCTTCTCGCTGATCAGTTTTCGGGTCAGGTCGCCGGAGGTGAGGATGCTGTCATATGCGTCGCGCGGAACGCCGAACCTGTCGAGTTGCGCCTGCACAGCCGGAGCGGGCCGTGGTGCGTTCGACAGCAACAACACGGTGCCGCCACGCTCTCGGAAACGGCGGCAAGCCTCGGCGGCACCGGGGAAGGCGTCTACGCCGTTGTGCATGACGCCCCACACGTCGCAGATCCAGGCATCGTACCGGGGAGCGAGTGGGGCGACGGATGAAAGGAGTTCGGTGGCGGGGGCAGTCATGCTGCCCCCAATACCCCGCTCAGACGGTTAGGATCAAGCCGCCGCGCTTTGTGCCGGCCGTAGGGCCTCGGCCCGGATGGGTCGCGGCACGCCGAATAGGGGCCCTTGCCCCAGCGGCACGCCGGCGGCCAGCAAGTTGTCCAACTGCTCTTCGCTCTCGAGGCCGCAAACAACAAGGGTAAGACCAGCCCCAGAGAGACGCTGGCATAGGTCCGCCGCAGGCAGGACGCCATCGACGCTTGCAAGGCCGTCGATGACCGCTTGTGCGGAGACACGCACGAACGCGAAGCCGGCGGCCCGTGTCTCCTCGAGATCCAGGTCCAGAGTTGTCAGATCCTGAATTGCGAAACGGACGCCACTGTTCGCGAGGTGGCGAATGGTGTCCCACTGCGGCACCGTCACGTGGCGAAGCTCGGCTTCGCTGATCGAGAAGATGAGGCGCTCCCGCAACTTCGGGGATTGCCGACAAGCCTCGCTGAACTCCTGCAGGAAACGCTCACTCGTGAGTGAATCCGTGGAAATGGCCGAGAACAGGCATCCGCCACTACCGCGCTCATCCATATGGCGGGCAACGATAGCGGCGCGAGCCATGCGTGTTGCGTCCACCAACGGCAACAGGCCCGCGCGCCGCGCCAATGGAATGTACTCCTCGGCACCGACCCTCTTGTCTTCACTGATACGCAGCCGCAGCGAGACATCGAAGTGCCGGGCCTTCCGGTCGGCGAGGCCTACAACGGGCTCCAGGTACACATCCAACTTATGGCTGGCGATCGCGTCTGCCATCGCCGCCACTTCATCATGCTCGCGGCCGAGCGGCGGTGGCTGCGGTGTAGATGCGTTGGGATCGGCCTTGAAGGGCGGCAAGACGCCTTTCTCGATATCCGAACGGCCTTCCTTGGGACGGCGCATCTCTTCGGCAGCAGCTCGGAGCGCCTCAACGGATGCCGAGATTGCTTCATCGTCATCCGGGGCGTGCTCAGCCTCGTCCTCTGGCGGCGCGGTCCTCTCGGCTGTTGGAGTCGATTGCGGCGGGGCATCTCCAGGGCGACCCTTACGAGGTGAAGAGATTTCCTCGGAGTAGATGCGGATCATGTCGCTGATGGTTTCCACATCGGCCGCGACGGGATCATCGCTCAAATCCTGGACCTGCTCAGATGGTCCGGACTCGGGAAGCGGTTTCTTGGCCTGCGTGGAAGGAGCCTCAGGCTCACGCGCCGTCTTCGCGCTTGCCGGCAAATCCGGGCCATAGCGCGTGGAATCCGGTTGTGCAGCAGTCCCCCGCGCGTCCCCAGATCGCGAAGGCTCGTCGGCGTTGGCCTCGGTTGGCCGCACTGACCAGAACCGGGACACCGGATCGCTCGGCTGCTGTTCGGGCTGGCTAGGAGCAGCTGACGGCCTCGTCTCGTTGGCGGCGGCGGAGCGAGCCGTCGGTGGTGCAGGAGGAGCGGGGTCGCGATTGCTTCGACCTGCGTTCTGGACACCTTGCGCCGCGGCCTGCTGGCGGGGAGCCGCATGAGCATGAGCAGGCGGCGCCATATTGGCCGGACCAAACTGGGGAGCCGGACGAAGCGATGCGAGAATCTCGTCCGGTCGGGGAGGAGGCCCCGCCCGCTTGCCCTCGCCGCGAGCTAGTCGCCTGACCTCGCTCTCCAGCCGTTCAATCTCATACGTCAAGCGGCGGATGGCCTGAGAGCGGCGAACAAGGACGTGAACACAGAGGAGAGCTGCGTAGAGAGCCAACGCGGCCAGCAGCGCGTCCGACACGCTCATGCCGGCCTGCCGATAAAGGCCGAGCCCAACAGCCGCCACGACCAGCGTGATCGCCGTCAGGATGAACGCCTCACCTGCAGATCGCCGGCGTGTCCGGCTGCGGTTCAAGTTAACCTCTGCCATCATTGCCCCGCCCCCGATGGAGTGATTCTTTTCGACTCGGTTGCGGCGAAGCATTCCGCCGCTCAATCGGGCAAGGCAATCAAGTCACTCGAACTTCTCACAGCTTTTCCATTAGTCGCCGCGCTGGCGCGGGTGGCAGTGGCCCAAATGCATCGCGGCGGGGACATATTCCCCGCCGCGGATTTGGAGTTCCTGGATTTCGCTGCCTGACGAGTGATGCAGCTAGGCCACAGCCTTGATCACGGTCGCGATCTTGTCCCGGATCTGAGCGAAGTCGGTCTCGGTCGCGATGAGCGGCGGCGACACGCAGATCGTGTCCATGGTCACGCGCACGTAGAGGTCGTGCTCGTGATACATGCTCTCGATCGCATTGTAGCCGCGCAGGCCCGGCTTGCCGGGGATCGGGTCGAGGTCGATGCCGCAGATGAGGCCGATCGGGCGGATGTCGACCACGTTCGGCAGGCCCTTGAGGCTCATCATGGCGTCCGCGAACGCTTTCTCATTGGCCCGCGCCTTCTCGAACAGCCCTTCGTCCCGATAGACGTTAAGCGTGGCGAGACCGGCCGCAGCCGCCAGCGGATGGCCCGAGTAAGTGTAGCCATGGAACAGCTCGATCATGTGCTCGGGACCCTGCATGTGGGTCTCGTAGATCGGCTTGCGCACCATGACACCCGACATCGGCACTGCGCCGTTGGTCACGCCTTTGGCGAAGGTGATCATGTCGGGAACAATGCCATACCGCTCGGCCGCGAACGCATAGCCGAGACGTCCGAATCCGGTGATGACCTCGTCGAAGATCAGTAGAATGCCGTGCTTCTCGGTGATCTCGCGCAGGCGCTGCAGATACCCCTTCGGTGGCGGTAGGCAGCCCGTCGATCCGGCCACGGGCTCGACGATCACGGCTGCGATGGTCGAAGCATCGTGCAGGCCGATCAGCCGCTCCAGCTCGTCTGCCGTCTCCGCACCCCAGTCCGGCTCACCGACGGAGAACGCCTGCTTGGCCCGGTTGTAGGTCGTCGGAAGATGATCAACGCCGGTCAGCATGTTGCCGAACATCTTGCGGTTGGCGACCATGCCGCCCACGGAGATGCCGCCAAAGCCGACGCCGTGATAGCCGCGCTCACGACCGATGAAGCGGGTCCGGCTGCCCTCGCCGCGGGCGCGGTGATAAGCGAGCGCCACCTTCAGCGCCGTGTCGACAGCCTCAGAGCCCGAGTTCGCGAACAGAGTGTATTCGAGGTCACCCGGCGCCATCAGAGCAAGACGAGATGAAAGCTCGAATACCTGCGGATGGCCGTACTGGAACGGCGGCGCATAGTCGAGCCGGGCCGCTGCCTCCTGAATAGCCTTGACGATCGGCTCGCGGCCGTGTCCGGCGTTCACGCAAAACAGGCCCGACGAGGCGTCGATCACCTTCCGGCCGTCCGGCGTGAAGAAATACAAATCCTTGGCGCCGGAGAAGAGGCGGGGTTTCTTCTTGAACGAGCGGTTCGGCGTAAAGGGCAGCCAGTAGGATTCGAGCTCGTTGGGTTTCATATCGAGCGGCGCCATTGCATTCCTCCAATCGTGTTGCTCAGGGCGTCAGTAGCCCACCGGGGGTACTCCAGGCAAATTCGCAGACGCCCGCCTGAATAGGAGTAGAGGCCCGATCGTCATAGCCCATCAAGCCCTTTTCTCCCAAATTCTACACAGTTGATTTCGCTGCACCTGCCCTGCAGACTTTTTGAAATATTGAACACTTCAAACACGGGGCAGCTCCATGACGGTCGATGTCGGCGGGCGTCTGCGTTACGTTCGCGAACGCTATAACCTTTCTCAGCGTGAATTGGCCAAACGGTCCGGCGTCCCAAACTCGACGATTTCGCTGATTGAAGCGAACAAGGTAAACCCGTCCATCGGCGCCCTGAAACGTATTCTCGACGGCGTTCCAATCGGGCTAGCCGAGTTCTTCGCCATCGAGCCGGATAAGCCGCGCAAAATCTTCTACCAGGCTGAGGAGCTGACCGAGATCGGAAAGGGCGGCATCTCCTATCGGCAGGTGGGCGAGAACCTGGTGGGACGGGCGTTGCAGATCTTGAAAGAGCGTTACGAGCCCGGGTCCGACACCGGCCGCGTGCCTCTTGTGCATGAGGGAGAGGAAGGCGGCATAATCATCAGCGGCCGGCTGGAGGTCACGGTCGACTCCGAGCGGCGCATCCTGGGGCCGGGTGATGCCTACTACTTCGAAAGCCGCCGCCCCCATCGCTTCCGCTGCATCGGCCCGGTTCCGTGCGAGGTCGTCAGCGCCTGCACGCCGCCATCGTTTTGAGCCGACCTTATCCCGTTCACTTCGCCCGCTTACGAAGCTACCATCCAACTCAGCTGTGTACGGCCCTAATTGCGCCGCCCTTCAGTCCCGGCCGCACCCGAATCCTGGCGTCATTTAGGAGTCGTTAGTCGAATCGGCGTTGAGTGGCGCCGTGCGGGCAGGGGAGGCCCGACGGTGCGAGGAGGTAAGCGCTCATGTTGACGAGTGTGCTGGAGGGTAGCGTAAGCGTTGGTCCCTATCCTGAGCTGGCGGGGAAACGCGTTCTCGTTACGGGACTGGAGCTTCAGGCAGGCGTGGATGTGGCCCGCGCCTTCGCAGAGCATGGATGCCGGATCGTGTTGCACACGACCGCTAGCGGGGCAGAAGCTGATGCCGTGCTGGAAATGTTGGCCCAGACCGCATCCGAATTACAGGTCTACTCCGATCCCCTCACAGATATCGAATCTACGACCCGGTTCGCGCAGACAGCGGCCAAGACGTTCTCCGGGGTCGATGCCGTCGTCAATCTGATCCACCTCGACCTCAAAGCCCTCTCGACCGAGGTGCTGGATGGCGACTTCGAAACCGCGATTGCCCGCCGCCTCCAGACCGCACGGGTGATCACGCGCATTGCCGCCAATCGAATGCGGCTCACATGGAGCGAAGGGTTGGTTTTCAACGTTCTCGTCAGCACGCCGCCGCAAAACAATGCGGAAACAGCCCTGCTATCCATGGCCCGCGCGATGCTAGCCAGCATGACTCGCAGCGAGGCAAGTGAATGGGCCGATCAGGCCATTCGTATCAACGCGGTTGCCCCGGTGCTCGACTCGACTGAGGCTGGCGCTTGCCTCGTGTCGGAACCACAGGTGGCTGCGCTCGCCATGTTCCTTGCGAGCTCCCGCGGCCGCGACCTGTCGGGACTAGTCTTCGACCTTGGGTTGGTCGAGCACGCCTGACGGCACGACTCTGGCGGATAGCCGTCCCGGGCCTTGTGCCCGGGTTCCCGCTCACCACAGAAGCCCTGGCACCGAACCGACCGCGATCCCATATCGAACCAATGTATTGTCGCGATCGCGGTCCGATCAGCGATATCAATGATGTCGTGCACGTGCTCGCGGTAACCACGGAGCTGCACTGGGGATTTTGCGTCCTGCGGCTTGCCAGCAGGCTGGCACCGTAGCCGCCAATGATCCTGGCAGTGAGCCATCTAGCGTTAGAGCGTAGCGATTGGAGGAGCCTGCTTCACCTTTGACGAGTTAGCAGGCGAGGCCGGTTGCTTATGCGCGAGGCGCTCACCGCGCGGGACACTGGGAACCGGCAACGGGCCGCATGGATGCCGGTCCCTAGGTTTTCGGACCGGGGCAGAATATGCTGCGTGCTTCGCGCATGTGACTGGACTGGTCGAAGGTTCAATTTTCACATTGGCGTTTTCCACGGAGCATTAAGAAGAGGATGGCCGGAAGCGAGCTGCTCCTGACATTGCTGGGAGGCGTCGCGCTCCTCCTCTGGGGCGTGCGGATGGTCCGCACGGGCCTGACGCGTGCCTTCGGCACGCCGCTCCGCACTGCGCTCAGCAGGGCTTCGAAAAGCAGGCTCACGGCATTCGGAGCCGGGGTGGGCGTCGCCGGGATTATGCAAAGCTCCACTGCGACGGCCCTTTTGCTCGCTTCCTTCGCTGGACGCAGTCTGGTCACGCTGCCCGTTGCACTGGCGGTCATGCTGGGGGCCGACGTGGGCACGACGCTCGTCGCGCAGATCTTCGCGTTCGACATCAAGTGGCTGTGGACCGCCGCCGCGATAACCGGAGTGGTGCTGTTCAGCGCCTCTCACGATGACCGCACCAAGAATATCGGGCGCATTCTTATCGGGCTCGCGTTGATGCTGCTCTCGCTGACCGTGCTCGGCACGGTTTCGACCGCCATGCGAGAGAGCCCGACGATCACAGCCATGATGACTGCGCTCGGCAACGAGCCGGTGATCGCCGTGCTCGTGGCCGGCATCATCACTTGGATTGCCCATTCGAGTCTCGCCATCGTGCTGTTTGTGCTGTCGCTTGCAGAAGGCGGCGCAATTGGGCCGATGCTCGCCCTCGCGCTCGTGCTCGGCGCCAACCTCGGCGGTGCCTTGGCGCCTTTTACAGCTTTGACCGGCTCACCCGTCGCTGCGCGTCGGGTGCCGCTCGGCAATCTACTGGCGCGCGGCGCGGTCGGTTTTGCCGTTCTACCGTTTCTGGACTGGGCAGTGGCTCTGCTGGGGTACGTCAGCACGGATCCCGCCCGGTTGGTGCTCAACTTTCACACCGGGTTCAACCTTGCGGTCGCGCTGATTTTTCTGCCGCTGCTGTCCCCGCTCGCAAAGCTGGTGACGTGGCTCCTTCCCACGCCCGCCCGCGCGCCGGATAGATCTGTGCCCCAACATCTCGACAGCAGCGTGCTCGATACGCCATCGGAGGCACTCGGCTGCGCCATGCGCGAGACGTTGCGCGTAGGCGATATCGTCCTTGATATGCTGCGCAAGTCGCTGGCCGCGATCGAGGGCAATGACCTGAGGCTGGTCAAGGAGCTAGAAAAGGCGGACGACGATGTCGACGCCCTGCACGAGGCGATAAAGCTTTACCTCATCCGGACGTCGAAGAACGAGCTGGATGACGACGAGTCACGCCGCTACTACGAGATCCTGACGTTTACGACGAACCTCGAGCACGTCGGCGACATCATCGACAAGAACCTGATGGAGCTCGCGACCAAGAAGATCAAAAAGGGCTACTCCTTCTCCCCGGAAGGTCTTTCGGAGCTGAAGCGGCTCCATGCCCGTGTGGTCGACAACATGCGGCTGGCGCTCAATGTTTTCGCGACACGGGACGTGAACCTGGCCCGCCGGTTGCTGATGGAGAAGATCAGGCTCCGGAGCAAGGAATTCGAGGCTGCCGAGCGGCACTTTGCCCGGCTCAAGGAAGGGCGCCCGGAATCCATCGAGTCGAGCGCCATTCACCTCGATGTCATTCGCGACCTCAAGCGGATCAACTCGCACCTGACTGCAGTCGCCTACCCGATCCTGGAGGCCGCGGGCGAGCTGCGGGAGAGCCGGCTTCTCGAAAGGCGACGCGAGGAAGCCCCGGAACAGACCGATGCGCCTGAAGCGTCTCTCGCGCCGAACCCCCAGCGGCCCGCCTGAAACGTTTTCAGCGCAGGCGCAGCAGAACGATGCCAGCAAGCACGACACAGCCGGCAATGATCCGTAAGGCGTACACCGGCTCGCGCAAGAGGACGATACCGATGAGCGCTGCGAAGAGGACGCTCGTTTCGCGGAGCGCAGCGACGAGCGCGATGGGCGCCACCGTCATAGCCCAGATCGCGATCGCGTAGGCGGCTGTCGACAACACACCGCCTATCAGAGCCATATGCCACGAGGATTTCGTACCCTGAATCATCGCTGCCGGCATGCAAATGAGGCCGAAGGCGGCCATCACGATACCGTCGAGCAGGAACAGCCAAACGATGTACGGGGCAGGGGATGGACCAATGCGTGCACCCAGCCCATCTACAAGGGTATAGCCCGCAATTGTAATCGAAGTGAGTAGGGCGAACGCCACTGACCGGCCGTGGAACGCGTCGAGGCTGCGGTGTCGCGGCCGAATGGAGAGCGCCATGATGCCGGCAGCGAGAAGAATGACACCGAGCCATCCGAGAGTGCCCAGCGGCTCTCCGATCCAAAACGTTGTGCCGAGGGCCGTGAGGAGCGGCGCCGTCCCCCGTGCAATCGGGTAGACCTGCGTCAGGTCGCCAAAGCGGAAGGCCTCTGCCAGAGCGAGGTAATACGCAAGATGCAGGAGCACCGACGCGCCGAGGTATGGCCAAGCGGCGATCTCCGGCAGGTCGATGAGGAAGGCAAACGGCAGCACGACGATGCCGCAAGCCGCGCAGATGAGGCTGACTGTTACCAGCGGCTCGAGCTTCAGTTTGAGTAGCGCGTTCCACCCTGCATGGCAGGCGGCGGCGGCCAGAACCGCAAAGAAGACGAAGGCGTCCATACTCCAGCTCCGGCCGAGGGCTCTTGAGGTGCGGCACGAGTGGGGGGCGGCGCACTCGTAGCCGAACTGACATGGAGTTGTCATCTCCTTTGCGTGCTGGAGGGCACCGGGCCGGCATAGTAGCACCGAGGCCGGTTCAACATGCAGTCCGTCGCGACATGACGGCGGAGGGGACTAGCCCCCGCGCCGAGTTTCTGCTATGAGCCCCCAATCATCGAACGATGGCGTGATCCGCGGTAGCTCAGCGGTAGAGCAACCGGCTGTTAACCGGTTGGTCGTAGGTTCGAATCCTACCCGCGGAGCCATCAACCTATCTCGAGCTCTCGCTCACCGTTTCAGACCATCCTAAGAGTTACTCAGAATCCACTCCCCGAGCTCCGTCTCAGGGCGTCTCAGCGCGTCTCAGAGTAGCGCAGAGATCTGATGGTATTCTTGAATGTATCGGGAGGCGGGGCATAGCGCTGACCCGCCGTGCGTTCCGCCGGTCTGGACTCCGTGCTGGACGAGGTTTTTTCGGTTAATCAGGTCAAGCGCTTACCTGCTGCCGTCCGCACGACGTCGGCCGATTCAGACACCTTTCTCCTTCTGAACGCCTATTAGGTGTCACGCGCCCTGCGCAAAATGGAGAAGGTATGGCCAGCGTGGGAGAGGCGTTTCACTCTGCACACGAAAGCCGCCCGCGTCGGAGGGCACCAGCGCCGCCTTAGAAAGAGTGCCTGTAACCAAGTCGATGACGCGCACCTCGGGCCAATCGCTGCTCAACCTGGCCAATATTTGGTCCAACGTCACTGAGCTTTGCTTTTCCTCGGGGAGCACCAAAGCGAATAGCTCGTCGCCAGCACGCGCCACCAGACGAGCTACCGGCTCTAGGCGTCGATCTCCAAGTGCTGAATGGAGATTGGCATAGACACGCGCTGCAGGACGGGGGTCGTAACGGCGATCGATGAAGCCACTGCGGGGGAAATAACCGCGATCGACATCCATAAAGGTGTCAAAGCAGGTAACAAGGTCCGGCCAAAATAGGTTCGCGAATACGGTTTCAGCGACTCGGCAGGCGTTGGCATGGTCGTCCATGTGCGCGTCCGCCGGGCCCTCACCGGCCAGCCGAACATGTGCAAGAACACCGACATCGAGCGCCTTACCGAGCCCTGCGAGCGTCTCCAGCGCCTCCCACGGGCTCTCGCGACGCGCCACACGGAATACGAAGCCGTCGACGGCGCCGCGCAGACCATCAGTGGCTAGTAATTCTCTCAGCTGCTCGCGTTCCGCCGGGAGAAAACCGTGATTGATGAAATGGCTGAACGTGGCGCCATCGAACTTTGCGTCCTCCTGCATCCGCAGCTTCGAAAGGTAAACGTCGGCGCCAGAACGCTCCCGCAGTTGCTTGAGCCCCGCAGCTGCCGAAGCCATGCCTCTGCGCGCCAATACGATTTCGAAAGCGCTCACCAGGCGCGGCGTCTTTTCCAGTAATGAAAATATATTCTCTGAAGGGAGCCCGTAGCTGTAGACAATGAATTCGTGACCGGCGTCCCGCAACAGCCGCATGCGTGCGCGCAGGCGATCATCCCGCAAATCCTGGATAGGAATACGGAGCTTGCGGACACCCATTTCCCACATGGCGAGCAGCGGATAATCGTTTCGAGCAAGCTTCCGCTCGAATTCCTGAACGCCGCCGGTCGCCGCGATTTCGACGAGCTCAGCCCACGGATGTCGCAAATCAATACCGACTGGAGCTTTTTTATTCGTGCGCGTGTGCACCGCTGGCAGCCGCTCTACCCGAGCCAGCGATTCACCCTCGGGCAGCCCGGCGCCTCCGGTGCGCACCAGGTACGGCACGTGGCCTCGCTCGTGGACATCCACCAGAAAGTAGCCGAATTTTCCTACGTCGCCTCTGCCGAACTCCCGCGCGGGCCCGACCCGGTAGAACTCCGTATAATCATGCCGCAAAAACGAGAGGGCCGGCAGCAAGTACATCTTCGTGCTGCCGATCACGTCGTACCAGAAATTGTGGACGTGACCGCAGAAAACCGCTTCCGGCCGGTACTTTTCGATGAGGCCGAGTAGCCAACTCCGTCCGGGCTCATCGAGGTTATCGTAGGTGCCGCGCTCGTTGCGATCGGTCACGTAAGGAGGATAGTGAATGCAGATGAACGTGCGCATCGCTGGCGCTTTCGCCAGCTCGCGTTCGAACCACTCGCGCTGCTCCTGCTCGGAGGGCAGGCCGGAATTGATGAGCGGTGCATTGAGCGCGAAAAAGCGGCAACCGTTCGATTCGAAACTGTAATAATCTGGCCCGAAATATTTTCGATATTGCGCGATGCTTTCGGCCGTCACTGTTTCCGCGGGCATCCAATCCACCGGCTTATCGCCGATGTCGTGGTTGCCCGGGAGCAGATACAGCGGGCATTTGATGGGCGCCGAAATCGCCTTGAACCGTTCGACCGCGGCACTGAATGTGGGCAGCTCTGGCACGGGGTGCACCATGTCGCCCAAGTGAATGACGAAGGCTGGCGGCGGCTCATGCTGTGCGATCGACGCGAAGACGTACCGTGCACGGGCATTGGCGCGCGCATTCGTTTCGTAAGGCGACGTGGAATAACCCTCGCGCTCGTTGACGTGCGTATCGGTAACGACCGCGAATTGGAAAAGCCGGCGACCGAGGTTCGGAATGTCTGGTGGGGGCATTTGGGGATTGGACATTCCTACCTCCAGTCGCAATCAACGCGAGCCCTCAGGCGGTCTGCAGCACCATGAGCGCATCGAGCGGCACCGCGCCGCCACCGCGCTCAAGCACCCGCAGAGGATTGATCTCAACCTCCGACACTTCGGGGTGATCGAGCATGAGCTTGGCGACGGCCTCGATAGTCGCCGCGAGCGCCTCGATATCAGCCGGCGGCTTGCCGCGGGCGCCGGCAAGGAGTGGGTAGACCCGGAGTGAACGAATGAGCTCCTCAGCCTCCCCCTTGACCAGTGGCAGGACGCCGATGGCGGCATCCCGCAACACTTCCGTGTAGATCCCGCCGGAACCGACCATGACGACCGGCCCGAACACCGGATCACGGCGGCCGCCCACGATGACCTCCACGCCACCGTCGACCACTGGTGAGACGAGGACACCCTCGACGTTCAGACCCGGCGCATGTCGGCGCGCATTGTCGAGAATTCGATGGTATGCGCTGCGTACAGCAGCTTCATCACGCAGGTTCAGCGCTACGGCGCCAGCTTCCGTCTTGTGCGGCAGGTCGGCCGCACAGACCTTCAGCACGACGGGGTAGCCAATCGAGCGCGCGCTGGCCACCGCCTCTTCTTCACTCCGTGCAAGTACTTCGGGGAGGCGCTTTATGCCGTAGCGTTCGAGCACCGCCTTCGACTGCGCCTCGGAGCAGCGCCCGGCATGGTCTGTCGTACTGATTGACTCGCTTTGAGCAGCGATCAGCTCGAACGAACGCGGCTGGCGTGCATGAGCTTCGCCGAAATACGCGAGGGCACTAAGTGCGCGGACCGCGCGAGTGGGACTCGGCAGAACGGCAATGCCATCGGCCCGAAGCTGCGCAATGATTTGCTCAGGCCCAGCGATCCAGGCGACGAGCACCGGCTTTTCGGCAGTCGCAGAGATTTCACGCAGCGTTTCTGCAATCTGCTGACCGTAGCGGCGGCCCAGGCCGAGGAAGAAAAGGACCGCATCCGTATTCGGGTCGCGCAGCAGAATGTCGAGCGAGGACCTCAGCATTTGCGGCTCGGCCAGGAATTGTCCCGTCAGGTCGACGGGATTTCGCCTCGAGCCGAACTCGGGCACGACCTTGGCAAGCTCCTCTTCCGTTTTGGGATCGAGCCGCGCGAGCTCCAAGCCGTTGCTTTCGAGCGCATCGGCAATGAGAACGCCGGCACCGCCGGACATCGTAAGTACACCGACGCGCCGGCCACGCATCGCTTTGTGCGAGCGCATCAGCGTGACGAGGTCGAGCATCTCCTCTTCATCGTCGACGCGGATGACGCCGGTCTGGCGGAATACGGCCTCATAGACCTCGTCAGAACCGGCGATCGCGGCTGTGTGCGACATCGCCGCCGCGCTGCCACCCGGCGTGCGGCCCGTCTTGATCAGCACGACCGGCTTGCCCGCCGCGCGAGCCTTCTCGCAGGCTGCAAGGAACCGCCGTCCGTCGCGGACACCCTCGACATAGCCTGCGACGAGATCAACCTCGCCGTCGTCAACCATCGCGTCGATCAATTCGCTGACGGTGATGTCGCCTTCGTTGCCGGTGACGATGAAGTATTTGAATCCGAGGCCCTGCTCGGCACACAGCGTGAAAATAAACGTTCCAAAGGCGCCGCTCTGCGAAACAAAGCCAGCACGTCCTGAGCGAAGCACGCCCGGCGGCAGCTCGAAAGCCTGGCTGAAATTGGCAATAAAGCCAGATTCGAGATTCGCCAAACCAAGCGTATTAGGCCCGAGCAGCCGAGTGCTGCTGCCCCCAATTGTGCGCAACAACATCTGCTGCCGCATCGCGCCTTCAGCGCCGGTCTCAGCGTAGCCGGAGCTGAACATGATGATCTGGCGTACCCCTTGACGCACACACTCCTCGATTATGGGCTGCGCGTGCTGATAAGGAACGGCGACGATCGCTGCATCTATAGGCTCCTCGATCGATGCCACGTCCGGATAGCAGCGGTATCCTCCAATTTCCTGATATCGAGGATTTACAGGAAAGACCTGCCCGCGGAAATTGAACTCGCGGAGGAACCGCATCGGCTTGCCGCCGATCTTGTTATCGTCCGGTGATGCGCCGATAACTGCAACGGTCCTGGCATCGAGAAGAACCGCGTCTTTGTGGGATCTCGAAGTCGAATGATTGCGTGCGCTCATTTGGTAACGGGATCGCGCTAGCTGCTGTTAGGACGAGAAAGCCGAAATTCCAGTTTGCGCGCGACCGAGAACGAGCGCGTGAATATCACGTGTGCCCTCGAGCGTATTGACGACCTCGAGGTTCATCATGTGGCGCACGACGTGGAACTCGTCGGAAATGCCGTTGGCCCCGAGCATGTCTCGAGCTTCGCGCGCGATGTCGAGCGCCTTGGCCACCGAGTAGCGCTTGAGCAAAGAGATCATTTCGGGTGCGGCCTTACCCTGATCGCGCAATTGGCTCAAACGCAGGCACGACTGCAGCCCGACAGCAATTTCGGTCTGCATATCGGCGAGCCTTTTTTGGATGAGCTGGTTTGCAGCGAGCGGCCTGCCGAATTGCTTGCGGTCGAGCACGTAATTGCGCGCCGTATGCCAGCAGAACTCAGCCGCGCCCCAGACACCCCAACAAATGGCGAACCGCGCGTTGTTGAGCCCGGCAAAGGCAGCCTTCAAGCCAACCGCATGAGGCAGCACGTCCTCTTCAGGAACAAACACCTCATCCATGATGATCTGGCCGGTCGGCGAGGCGCGCATCGCGAACTTGCCTTCTATCTTCGGCGTATCGAGACCTTTGGCCCCGCGCTCGATCAAATGACCGCGTATCACGCCTTCGTCATTCTTCGCCCAGACGATGAAGACATCAGCAATTGGCGCATGCGTGATCCAGGTCTTCGTTCCGCTAAGCACATAACCTCCCGGAACTTTGCGGGCACGCGCTGTCATCGACGCTGGATCGGAGCCGTGATCCGGCTCCGTCAGGCCGAATGCGCCAATCAGCTCGCCCCGAGCCATACGCGGCAAGTACTTTTCGCGATGCGCCTCACTGCCGAAATTATAGATGAGGTCCATCACCATCGTCTGGATGTTGGCGGACGACCGGAAGGCGGTGTCCGCGCGCTCCAGCTCGCGCATTATCAAGCCGCTCGCCACGAAGCTGATGCCGGCACAGCCGTACCCCTCAATGAACGCGCCAAGAAACCCGAGCTCGCCCATTTCGGAAAGGACCTCACGGTCGAACTTCTCATGCCGATTAAGCATGAGAATCCGCGGCATCAACTGCTCCTGTGCGTACCGATGGGCGCTATCGCGAATCATTCGCTCGTCATCGGTCAGCTGCTCATCAAGTAGCAGTGGGTCCTCCCATCGAAAACGACCGGTCACAAGCCGATGTCTCTGCGCTCCAGCTGAGGCGTCCGGATTCGAGGTTTGCATCAACGGTCTCCTGATTTGGCAAAGCCGGCTCGGGCTCAACGACAGCTAGCCGCCGGCGGGTGTTGCTGCAGGCGCTGTATTGGTGAGCGCCTGTTGACGATGTGCGCGAATTTGCATCGCGACCAGCCATGTGAATGCGGCGCACCCTAACGCCAGCATCGGGTACTCCAACGGAAGCTCCTCCACGTGCCGGAACGAGGCATAACCAACCATCATTGCCGTGCAGAAGATGGCGAGCGCGCGCTCGCGCCAACTGAACAAAGTCAGCCCGCAGCCGTAAATCGCGGCGGTCAGCGTCGTCATGCCGATCGGTATGGCGATGAGCGAACCCACGGCCCAGAGCCAATCGGTCTGGCGTAGCACGAGAACCGGATTGAAGATGATCAGGTACGGGATGATGAAACCCGAGATCGCAAGCTTGAACGCGCTTAGCGAGGTTTTGAAGTAATTGGCACCAGCAATTCCTGCGCCCGCCAACGCTGCGAGCGCCACTGGTGGTGTCAAGGCCGAAATGACGGCAAAGTAGAAAGCGAAGAAGTGCGCAGAGATCGGCTCGACGCCAAGCTTGATGATCATCGGAACGACTACGATCGCCACCAGGGCGTAGGCAGCCGTCGTCGGAACCCCGCAACCCAGAATGATCGAGATGACCATCGTGGCCAAAAGCGCAATGATGAGATTTCCGCCACTGACGACCTCGACCACGCCGGCAATCTTGTTGCCCAATCCAGTCGTGATCAGCGTCTGCGCAATCAAGCCGACGACAGCTAGAGAAATTCCAATCTGCGCACCAACGAGCGCTCCTCCAGCCAGGCATTTGACCAGATCGAGAAGCTTCGGACGGGTATCAGGGTCGATGTAGCTCAACCCAATCGATAGCCAGATCGCCCAGAAGGCGGCCAAGGATGGGCTGTAGTGCATCATCAGCATCACGATGAGCACGCCCAACGGTAGCAAGAACAGGGGAAGCCGGCGCAGGATCAGCTTGTAGTCGATATCCTCGGTCGGCGCGCGGATGCCGTTCCGGACGGCCAGGAACTGCACGCCAAGCATTACACCCCAGAAGTAGAGGACCGCTGGCAGGACCCCTGCGAGCATGACCTCCGCGTAGGGTACACCGAGGAACGATGCCATCATGAAGGCGGCCGCTCCCATTACCGGCGGCATCAATTGTCCACCCGTCGAGGCCGTAGCCTCGATCGCACCGGCATGCTCGGGCTTGTAACCCACCCTCTTCATGAACGGAATTGTAAATGCGCCGGTAATCGCGACGTTGGCGACTGCCGCCCCAGACACCATGCCGACGAGAGCACTCGAGACGACGGCTGTCTGGCCAGGGCCACCCTGCATGACGCGCCCTGGGATCTTGCCCGCCTCAAAGAAAAAATCGTTGACGCGGATCACACCAAGTAACGCGCCAAACACAACAAAGAGAAAGACCTGATTGGCTGAGATCGATAGGAAGGTGCCGTAAATTCCCGAAAGTCCGATGCTCAAATAGGAAACGATGTAATCGAGCGAGAATGGACGGTGGTGCAGCTGGCCGGGGAGCAGGTGGCCAAAAACGAAGTAGGCGATGAACACAATTGCAACGATGGGCAGTGTGATGCCCCATGCCTGTCTCGTTGCCTCGATGACAAGCACGATGAGAAGAATTCCCACGAGGAGATCGACTTTTTCAGGATAGCCGATCACCTCCTCGAGATGCTGCATGTTCAGGTGAACGTAGATCGTACCCACTAAGCTCAGAAAAACGAGCAGGGCTTGGACAGCTAACCCCCACTTGGTCTTTGCATTGTACATTCCGTTCAAGAACAGCAGCACGAGCGCAAAGGCGAGGTGCAGGTTCTGGTGCTCGTACGCGCCTAAAAACAGGTACTGCGTCGAAATCATATGGTAGGCGAACATGGCAAACCCGACGCCTACGAGCAGCCAGTCTAAAATCCTGCTATGCCTGCTCCTCGCTTCGCCCTCCATAACCCGCCTCCCGGTGCCAGACTTTTCTGCGTTCGACGCTGTCCGCAAATAAAACCGCGATCAGCGCATCACCAAGACCGCGCAAGATCGAAGAGGGGCCGCTCTGGCCCGCGCCGCTGGCCCCTCGTTTGGTGCTACTTTAGAAGTCCGGCCTCTTTGTAGGCACGCAAAGCGCCGGGATGGAATTCTTCCTGATCCCACCCGTAGGACAAGGCCGCTGTGGACATCAGCTTGCCGAGGGCGTGATAATCAGAGAAGGTCTTAATGTGCTGGATGATGAGCTTTGTCGTTTCGTAAGCGAGCTCTTCCGGGAATTCGTCTGCAACCATCCATACCGTCGAGTCGGCGAGTATCTCGAGCGGCTCAGAAACTCCCTCGATCGTATTTGCCGGAACGGTGATCGGGACGACTTTCATGCCCTGGGCGATCGTTTTCTTGACCGGCTCGATTCCCCAGGACAGGTGTGTGACATTACGGCCCGAGGCGAGGAACTCCACGGTCTGCGGGCTTAACTCGAGCTTGTTCGTGAGCGGATCGAAGTATCCACCGACAACGGCAGCATCAACCGTGCCGTCGAGCAGCGCGTCGACTGCCTCTTTTGTGCCTATGTATTGGATATCGACTTTGCCTTTCGGCAGATCGTATCCATACTTCAGCACCCACTCAGGCTGAATCGCCCAATTGATCTGCGTTACACGCCCAAGTCCAATCTTCTTCCCGGCTAAGTCTTTGACCGATTTGATATTCGGGTCGAGAGTGGCGAGCCACACCGCCGTGAGATTGTAGTTCGCGATCACCTTGAGAGGTGGATATTTTTGATCAAACGGCTTTTCACCGATAGCGGCGAGGCCGCTCACGCCGGAGCTCGATCCGACGATCATCGATTTCTTGAGCTCGGGCTCCTTGTCCAACTTCTTGATGTTGAAGACGAAACCTGGGCTTTCAGAATGCACGATCCGCAGCCAAGGATGATTCTTTTTCGAGATCTCCTCGAGCGCCGAGCCGAGCACGTAAGATCCAGTGCCGAATGGAGCCGATATGAGGCTGAGAGAGACCTCCTGTCTGTCCGCAGTTTGCGCATGACTGCTGCCCGTTGCGATCGCGGCAACAACTAAACCGAAACTTAAGAGCCCCCAATAACTAAAGCGTTTCATGGTGTTTCCTCCACACATCGATATTACGCCCTGGTTTGCGCCGGTGAGCCTCTATTAAAGCGGCCGAAACTTGGGAATCCCCGCTTCGTCGCTGATCTGCTCAAAATGTGCTTCGACGCGCATACCGATTCGAACCTCCTCCGGCGGACACCCAACCAGCTGGGCATACATCCGCCCACCGTCGTCAAGATCAACGAGGCAGAGAATGACTGGCAAGTCCTTTTCCCAGCCCGGGAGGTTCATCATCACGAGTGACGCCACGGTGTAAGAGTATACCGTGCCTCGGGGGCTTACCTCGACCCACTCTCGCTCACGCTTTCCGCATTCAATACACCAAGGCTTTGGAAAAAAGTCTATGGTTCCGCAGCTCGGGCACTTCTGCATAACGAGCTTGCCCTCGCGCGCGGCGCTCCAGAACGGGCGCGTGAGATCGGTGATTTCGGGAAGTGGCTTTCGGTCGGCCGACTGGCGCATGGATTATCCCTCCGATCCGAGGATTATTGCAGCACAACTCCGGCCCGGACGTCCGTAAGGGATTCCGCCGAACCCGAGCGACAGTGTGATCGATACGTCTTTGACCTGCCTTTCTCCCGCCTCACCGCGCAACTGCGTAACGGCTTCGATCAAAGGCGCGAAACCGCCGATCGCTCCGCCGGGTTGTCCGCCAGAGAGCTGACCGCCGTCGGTCGACAACGGAAAATCACCGTCGAAGCGAAGATTGCGCTCCTCCACGAAACGGCCACCCTGGCCTTTCTTACAGAATCCGCAATCCTCGATCTGCATCACTACGATGAACGGATAATCGTCATAGGGTTGGAATAGATCGATGTCCTTGTGCTCGACGCCAGCCATCCGGAAGGCCTCCGGGGCAGCCTTCACAAAGCCGGTATACGTGACGTCGGGGCGCGTCCGTGATCCGTGGTAGTAATTGTTCACCTCGCCAAAACCGAGGAGGTAGGCCGGACGGTCCGTAATGGTCCGCGCCGACTTCGCCGCAGTGACGATGTACGCGAGGCCGCCGTTGACGATAGGAACGCAGTCAAACAGCCGAAGCGGCGCGGAGAGTACGCGAGAATTGATGTAGTCTTCGACCGCTATGGGCTTTCGATAGATCGCTCCCGGATTGAGCGACGCGTGGTATCGCGTAACGACCGCGATTTTTGCGAGCTGCTCGTCGGTCAACTCGTGTTCGTGCTGATAGCGCGTTTGAATGAGTGCGAATTGTGCTGTTGCTCCCATCACGCCAAACGGCCCTTGAAAATCCCAGTAAGGTCCGCGCGAGCGCTCTGGGGACAGAGGAAGCCCAGGAGCAACGGACGGAATCGTCAGCGGCGTGTCGGCGCCGACGACAAGGACACGATCGACGACGCCGGCCTCGATCATGGCTGCCGCGCGGATCAGCAGAGCCGATGCAGATGCGCCGCCTTGGTCGGCGCGCAGCAACACCTTCGGGGAGATGCCGAGCGTCTCGGCAACGGATGCCGACCAATTCACCGTATGAGCAGCCTCAGCGTGCGCTACGGCCAAGCCCTGTCCGTCGAAGTCGTTCTTCGACATGCCGGCCCTTTGAAGCGCCAGATCGGCCGCCCAGGCGATGTACTCATCCACCGTCAATACTGGCTCGCCAGGCTTGACGCGACTATAGGGCGTCCTGCCGTATCCGACGATCGCTACCTTTCCACGCATTCGGCCTCCTCCTCATTCGCCGAATCAAATGCCTTTAAACTGTGCCGGCCGCTTTTCGAGGAACGCCGACACTCCTTCCTGCTTGTCCGGACTTGCAAGGCAAATCTGAAACCAGCGGTGCTCATTCTCGACCGCCTGATCCACCGTTAGGTCGGCTCCGCGATTCACGCAGTCGAGAACGGCTCGAGTTGCGACGGGAGCCAAATTCACAATGCGATCGGCTAGTGCGTTTACCCGTACGTCGAATTCGCTGGCTGGTACGACCCAGTTGACGAGTCCGATGCTCTCGGCCTGGCGCGCATCAATGATCTCGGCGAACAGAATCATTTGCAATGCTCGCCCTTTTCCGATGAGGCGAGGAAGCCGCGCAGTGCCCCCATTGCCGGGGATAATGCCGAGACGCGTTTCGGGTAGACCGAGCTTCGCGTTCTCGCTGGCGATGCGCAGGTGGCATGCGAGTGCTAACTCCAGTCCGCCGCCAAGCGCGACGCCATTCAGTGCGGCGACTGTCGGGTACGGAGCGCTTTCGAGACGTCGAGCAAGCTCGCGGCGGGGACCAAAGTCGAGATCGGTCCACATCGTCCGCTGTTGCATCTCGACCAAGTCGGCGCCCGCGGCGAAAGCGCGATCGCCACTTCCGCGAACCACGAGCACACGCGTGTCGGGGGCAATGCGATCTAATGCATCGAGAGCCTCCTCGATGAGCTCTCGATTTAGAGCGTTCATCACGGCAGGCCGATTGAACCAGAGATAGGCTTTGGCCCCGTCCTGCTCAAAGCGAATACAGCGGTACGCTTCGGAAGCCATTGTCCTTTCCTCAGTGGCACCACTGAGGAAAGGCTAGTGCACCTACATGTTTCGGTCTAATGGATTATAGTGAACACCTTTATTGATGTTGTGAATGATGCAGAGCCGACATGAACCTGCGCAACTTCGACCTGAACCTGCTGACGGTCTTCGATTCAATTATGACTGAGAGGAGCTTGTCGCGCGCGGCTGAGAAGCTTGGAATGAGCCAGCCCGCGATGAGCAATGCACTCGCTCGTCTGCGTGCGGCCCTCGACGATCAGCTTTTTGTACGCACCGCACGAGGAATGGCCCCGACACCACGCGCCCGCCTACTCGCGAGGCCCGTTCGTCAAGCGCTCGATCTCGTCCAGGCGGGGCTGCGCACGCGCAGTCCCGGCGAAACATTTGACGCGTCCTCTTCAACCCGCTCCTTTGTGATCGCCGTTGAGGACTATGGCGAGACTGTGATCATGCCGCGTTTCATGGACTGGCTGATGCAAACGTCTCCCGGAGTGAAAATTCGCGTCCGGTCCGAACCCGGAAAATCACTGTTCCGTAAGCTCCGAGAAGGCAGAATCGCTTTAGCGACGAGGCATGGCCATCCAAATGATAGCGAGCTTCAAGTACAGCACCTGCTCGATGATGAATTCGTCTCAATGGTGCGCCACGACCATCCGACCGTCGGCGATACTCTGAGTCTCGAGCAGTATCTTTCGCTGCCCCACGTCGTTTTTGGTCGCCTGGGTCGAAAGGGAATTAGGAATTCGCTTGTTGACACCGAGCTTCGGCGCCTCGGCGTCAAACGCAAGATCGCCCTGCAAGTCCCCGGCTTCCAATCAATGCCAGTCATTGTGCGTAATACAAATTTCATCTGCACGATGCCGCGACGCATGGCGCAGATCTATGCGGATTATTTCCAGCTGAAGAAATTAAAGACTCCAATCGATCTGCCCCCGCTGCCGCTCTATCTCGTCTGGAGCAAATCGATGGACTCAGATCCTGAGCACGAATGGCTGCGTAAATCATTCTGCGAAATCTGCCAGCGGCTCTGACGCTTCGAGGTAGCGCGGGACGGGAAACAGAGAGCGTAAGTTTCTTGCAGAAATTCCGGTCGCGAGGAGCCAGCCTACAATGCCCACACCCGTCACGTCAGTGACCAGCTTCTTGCGCCGGCCCGAGCGGTAACGGGGCGTGGTACCATTTCGAGGCGACGCATAAAGTTCGATCCCCACCGGAAGCGGCGCTTCCTGCCTTCCGGGCATCCCCCAGCCATTCGAAGCGGCCGACGGTGCGATCCCCCTCGCGGCCAAGCTCCGACATGTCGACCTTGGGGTCAAAGACTTTCAACAGCATGGCCTTGACCCCTGAGCCGATCGCGTTGGCGCTGATCCCGGAGATGGCGACGGAGCTTTATCTTGTCAGCGATTATTAAGCCATCGTATCATATGACAACTTATAAGACTGAACCCCTTCTCAACAAGGCAGAGCTGCCACCAAGGGAGGAAACAGGATGAAGAACAGCCGAAAGCCGCTGATCCAAGTCTCGCTTGCGCTTGCCGCGCTCGCCCTCACCGGTCTTCCGGCGATTGCTCAGACGACGCTCAAGTGGGCGCACGTCTACGAAGTCAACGAACCCTATCACACCGAGGCGCTGTGGGCCGCTGAAGAGATCAAGAAGCGCACCAACGGAAAGTACGAAATCCAAGTCTTTCCGGCCTCACAGCTCGGCAATGAAAACCAGATCAATGAAGGGCTTGGCCTCGGCACTGTCGACATCATCTACACCAGCGTAGCGTTCGCGGGCTCCATCCATAAGCCGATTTCGATTTCGAACACGCCGTTCATTCTCCGCGACTTCGATCACTGGAAAGCGTATCGCGACTCCCAGCTCTTCCGCGAGGTGGCCAAGGGCTACGAGGACAAGACGGGGCACAAGGTCGTCTCGATCACCTACTACGGCCAGCGCATGCTGACGGCCAACCGCGAGATCAAGAAGCCCGAGGACATGAAAGGTATGAAACTCCGGGTGCCGCCGGCGCCACTGTACCTCATGTTCCCCAAGGCCGCCGGGGCCAACGCGACGCCGATCGCCTTCGCGGAGGTCTATCTGGCTCTGCAGCAGGGCACCATCGATGGCCAGGAGAACCCGCTGCCGACGATCATGGCCAAGAAGTTCTACGAGGTGCAGAGCCACATCATGCTGACTGCCCACATCACAGACTCTCTCCTGACAATCGTCGGTGGCCACGTCTGGCCGCAGCTGACTGACGACGAAAAGCAGATCTTCAATGAGGTGCTGATGGAGGCGGCCAGCAAGGCGACTGAAGCCATCCGAGCCTCTGAGCAGAAGCTAGTGGACGAGTTCCGCAAGTTGGGCAAGACGGTCGTCGAGGTGGATCGGGAAGCGTTTATTGCA
>Ga0310828_1000386_pt1 | contig 48570 bp, 38 predicted proteins | sample WT_ome_3_FD_202242 | JGI IMG/M metagenome (GOLD analysis project Ga0310828, IMG submission 202242) | Sorghum-adapted microbial communities enriched on wild type (WT) sorghum from Joint BioEnergy Institute, Emeryville, California, United... ... | reverse complement strand
AGGATGGGGAGGGGGAAATTATACCCTTAACACAAAAGACATAAAAAACTTTGTAACCAATTATGGTATTTGTTGTTAAAACCTTTTTTACCTTGCGGTAAAAATGTCATTTTGCAAAAGGCTCACATAATAGTAAATAATATAAGGGGAAGACAAAATGAATAAAAATCTAAGAGCGATGATTGAAGGGGCATTAACTGTAGCTATATACATCATGCTATTGCTGTTGTTGCTCTATACACCACTCTCCATATTTTCATTTGTGCTGATTCCGACACCCTTTACCATTTATGCGGCGCGAAATCCATGGCGATACTCAATTTTGGTTGGGTTACTTTCATTGATGGTCATGATTCCTTTTGGTTTAATCTGGGCACTCCCTTTTCTCCTTTATGGATGTTTGGTCGGATTTGTTTTGGGGTACTCTTTTTCTAAGAAGCACCCAGCCATTCAGACGGGGATTTTTGGCTTTTTAGCCACATTGGTATTTTTCCTGCTCTCGCTGCTGTTCTCGTCTTTGATTTTTAACGTTAATTTAGTGGATGAAATTGTAAAGATGAGCGAAGAAATGTTTCGGCAAAGTGAAATGATTCTGGGAGACTCTGTCCAAAATGCCCTGCCTCCCGATTTTATTGAGATGTTTGCCGCTCAGATGAAGGATCGCTTCACGGCGCTGCTCATCATTTACTCATTTATCCTTGCCTTTCTGAATTATTTGATCGGATATGGATTGCTGAAACGGCTGGGATATCCCGTTTCTTCATTTCCTCCGCTTTCTGAACTGGGCTTTCCGAAAAGCGTGCTATTCTATTATTTGGCGGCGATCATCCTTTCGTTCATTCCCACTTTTATTGAGACGGCTTGGATCAGAATCACGCTTTACAATATCCTGTCGGTGTTAGAGATGGTGTTGCTCATTCAAGGAGTACTGTTTCTGTTTTTTATTGCGAAGTATAAAAAGGTGGGGAAATGGCTGCCGATCCTCGCTGTCGTTCTATTGTTTATCCCCATTATTCAATATATACTGAGGTTATTAGGGATATTTGACCTGGGTCTAAATCTTCGTCAAAAGTTATCATCTAGGAGCTGAAAAGATGCCCAAGTTCCTTTTAAAGCATGGCTATGGTTTACATAACCTGCTTATATTTGCTTTTATCTTTCTGCTTATTATAGTGATTGTTTTTTTTTCAGCCGCTATTGCCATCTTCTCTTTCTTAATCCTGATTGGATTGGTTGTCTATTTCTATCTGGAAGAGAAAGCTTTCACCAAAAGCTTGAAGGAATATCAGGAGACCCTCACCTATCGTATCAAAAAGACAGGTGATGATGTAATTAGCCATCTCCCGGTGGGGATTATACTTTATAATGAACAGAAAGAGGTAGAGTGGTGCAATCCTTATATTTATCAACTCTTGGAACAAGAAGAGGTTCTCGGGCATAAGGTGGAATCGCTCTTCCCGGCTTTGGAAGGACTGGACTTAGATTATACCGAAAAACATCTGATCCAGCATCTGAATCGGTCTTATGAAGTTTATACATACGGTGAAGAACGGATGCTCTACATTGTAGATGTAACTGAACGGCAGGAGATTTTGGACAATTATCATAGAGAGCAGATTGCCCTTGGAATTATCCATATGGATAACTATGATGAAGCATCACAGGGCATGGACGATCAGCAGAGAGCTATTTTAAGCTCACAGGTAACCAAGGCGATCACAGATTGGGCCACCAAACACAACATCTATATAAGACGGCATACCTCAGATAAATTTATTATCGTTTTTAATCAAGGAATTCTTGAAGAGCTTGAAGCATCTCGCTTTGATATTCTCGATACCGTAAGGGGCATGACGGGGGAAAATAAGATTCCCATTACTTTAAGTGTGGGTGTTGCGACAGGAGTAAAGTCGCTTGTGGAGATGGGCAGGCTTGCACAGGCCAGCCTGGATATTGCGCTTGGCCGGGGCGGCGATCAGGCTGCCGTCAGGGTAGGTACACGCCTCTCATTCTACGGCGGAAAAACCAATGCCGTTGAAAAGAGGACGCGCGTCAGGGCACGTGTCATCTCGCATGCCCTGCGCGACCTGATTCAAGATTCAGAGAAGGTAATCATTATGGGTCATACCATGCCGGACATGGACGCCATTGGAGCATCCATTGGAATATTAAAAGCGGTATTGGCCAATCAAAAACAGGGATTTATCGTATTGGACAAAATTAATCCTTCAATTGAACGGCTCATGAACTTAATCCAGGTGAGCGATGGCATCATGCATCACATCATAAAGCCTGAAGAAGCGTTACAACTCTGTACTCCACGCTCCTTGCTGGTAGTAGTAGATACGCATCGTCCATCGATGACGATCGAGCCTAAGCTCTTACAGCTTACAAAACGCGTCGTAGTGATTGATCATCACCGGCGCGCGGAGGAATTTATAGAAGATCCTGTATTAATCTACTTGGAGCCTTACGCCTCTTCTACCTGTGAATTGGTCACCGAGCTTTTAAATTATCAAAGCGAACGCTTAACATTTGAACCCATTGAAGCATCGGCATTGCTTGCGGGGATCGTGGTGGATACGCGCAGCTTTGCGAATCGCACCGGTGCCCGCACCTTTGAAGCAGCCTCTTATTTAAGAAGAATGGGGGCTGACAGCACCTTGGTGCAACGATTATTAAAAGAAGATCTGAGCAATTATGTGCGGCGAGCCAAATTGGTGGCCAACTCCGATATGGTCTTCCCTCATATCGCAATTGCCACAGGAGATGAAGAAGACCGATATGATCAGGTTTTGATCGCGCAAGCTGCAGATACGCTGTTAGATATGAGCGGTGTTAAGGCCTCTTTTGTCATTGCGCGCAGGCAGGATGACCAGGTGGTGATCAGCGCACGCTCGTTGGGTGAGATTAACGTTCAGGTGATTATGGAAGAGATGGGCGGGGGAGGTCACCTAAACAATGCAGCCACACAGCTAAAAAACATAGGGATTGAAGAGGCAAAAAAGAGATTAATTGATATTTTAAAAAAGAATGAGGTTGAAGGGAGTGTCGAGAAATGAAGGTAATCTTTCAAAAGGATGTCAAAGGACAAGGAAAAAAAGGGGAAATCAAAGAGGTCTCGGAAGGGTATGCGCGTAATTTCCTCTTTCCGAAAGGACTGGCCATTGAAGCCAATGAGGCGAATCTAAAGACTTTAAAGGCCGTTGAAAAGAGTATGGAGCGCAAAGAGCAGGAGAGATTGGAGCAGGCTCAACAACTGGCTAAGGAGCTTGAAGCGATGGAGATTCGTATTCCTGCCCGGTCCGGGGAAGGCGGGCGCCTCTTTGGTGCTGTTACGAGTAAACAGATTGCCGACTATTTGGAGTCAAAGAATAAAAATATCGATAAGCGCAAAATTGAGCTAGACGAGCCCATCCGTACGCTAGGTACAACGCAAGTGTTGGTCCGCCTGCATCCCAAGGTAACTGCGACACTGAAAGTTCAAGTGGTTGAAGAAAAATGACCTCCCAGAAATAGGCTCAATGATCACGGGAGATTAGAAAAAGTAAGTTTGTAGAGGGTGTTGCAATGAGCGAGTTATTTGCGGACCGAACGCCGCCCCATCATATAGAGGCAGAACAAGCCGTTCTCGGCTCCATATTTCTAGAGCGGGAAGCATTAATCACCGTTTCGGAAATCCTGTCATCAGAGGATTTCTATCGGACCTCACATAAGAAGATCTATGAGACCATGCTCTCTATCGCTGAAAAAGGGGAGCCCGTTGACTTAATCACAGTTACGACCGCCTTAAGAGACCGCAAATGGTTGGATGAGGTGGGAGGAGTCCAGTATTTAAGTGATTTGGCAAGCTCTGTACCTACTGCGGCCAATGTAGACTACTATGCTCAAATTGTTGCGGAGAAGGCGCTGCTGCGCCGTTTGATACGTACCGCAACGGAGATTGCAACAAGCGGATTTCAGGGAATCGATCCGGTCGAGAGCATCATCTCCGATGCCGAGCGCTCAATACTAGAGATTTCTCAAAAGGGACAGCGGGGCGGCTTTGTTAAGATTGCCGACGTTTTGATGGAAACATATAATCGCCTTGATTTTCTCTCCAAAAATCGCGGCGAGGTGACCGGTGTTCCTACCGGTTATCACGATTTGGACCGGATGACTTCGGGTTTTCAGCCCTCTGATCTGATCATTGTTGCAGCGCGTCCTTCCGTAGGTAAAACGGCCTTTGCCTTAAATGTGGCGCAAAATGTTGCTGTGCGCGCACAGAAGAGCGTTGCCATCTTTAGTTTGGAAATGTCTGCGCAGCAGCTTGTCTCAAGGATGTTATGCGCGGAAGCCAATGTAGATGCCAACAAGCTGAGATCAGGACATTTGGATGAGGAGGATTGGGAGAAGCTGATCATGGGTATGGGCTCTCTTGCCGATTCCCCCATCTTTATTGATGATACACCCGGGATTACCATTTCGGAGATCCGTTCTAAATTGCGCCGTCTCAGTGCTGAGCAGAACGGCTTGGGCATGGTGTTGATCGATTATCTGCAACTCATTACGGGCAGATCACGCGGAGGAGCGGAAAACCGTCAACAAGAGATCTCTGAAATCTCACGACAGTTAAAAGGGTTGGCGCGGGAACTGAATGTTCCCGTCATCGCCCTCTCGCAGTTAAGCCGTGCTGTAGAGCAACGACAGGATAAGCGGCCGATGCTCTCCGATATCCGTGAATCGGGAAGTATCGAGCAGGATGCGGATATCGTAGCATTTCTGTATCGCGATGACTACTACAATCCAGAGACGGAAGACAAGAATATTATTGAGATCATCATAGCCAAACAGCGGAATGGCCCTACAGGAAAAGTAAAGCTGGCTTTTTTAAAGGAATTTAATAAATTCGTCAATCTGGCCAAGACATATCAGGATGCGAGTGGAGCATAATCTTCAAGGTTCTCTGTCCCCAAAAAGGTATCGGAATAAGCCACAAGGATCCCCTTTACATATTGGGGGATCTTAAGTATGGCGGGTTATTTTATAATTTCTAAATTATTACATTTTTTGGTGGAATAGTAAGAAGAGAATCTTTTTTTAGAAAACGAATAAAAATATCTGATATACAGCTTATTATTCGTGATTTGTTGACACCTTTACCGGATTGAGTTAGACTAGGGAAGGTCATTGACTGAAAACGGAAGTTGTTTCCGAAGCGGGAGGTCTCGATATGTCAAGTGTGGTTGTAGTTGGATCTCAGTGGGGAGATGAAGGAAAAGGAAAGATTACTGATTTTCTGGCCGAACAGGCAGAGGTGATCGCGCGTTACCAAGGCGGGAATAATGCTGGACATACGATTGTTTTTCAGGATAAAAAATATAAACTGCATATTGTGCCTTCTGGGATTTTCTATCGCAATAAAGTTTGCGTGATCGGAAATGGCGTGGTGATTGATCCCAAAGTGCTGATAGAAGAGATTCAGTATATAGAAGGACATGGATTCTCTACGGATAACCTAAAAATCAGCAATCGCGCTCATATCATTATGCCCTATCATATTCGCTTAGACCAGGCGGAGGAGCAGACGAAGGGATCGAATAAAATCGGCACGACAGGCAAAGGAATTGGCCCCGCCTACATGGATAAGGCTGCACGGGTAGGCATTCGCGTTGCCGATCTGATTGATAAAGAGGTATTTGCAACAAAACTGAAAAGGAATTTGGAAGAAAAGAACCGAATCTTGGAGAAAATCTATCAGCTTGAAGGGTTTGACTATGATCAGGTTTATGAAGAATATAGCGGCTATGCAGAACAGCTTCGCAAATATGTAACCGATACATCAGTAGTCCTGAATGATGCATTAGATGAAGGAAAGCGAGTTCTTTTCGAAGGAGCGCAAGGGGTAATGCTGGACATCGATCATGGCACTTATCCATTTGTCACCTCTTCCAATCCGAGTGCGGGCGGTGTATGTATCGGTTCCGGAGTAGGTCCGACCAAGATTCATCGCGTTGTAGGCGTGGCGAAGGCCTACACCAGCCGAGTAGGTGATGGACCGTTTCCAACTGAACTTCATGATGAGCTTGGCAGCCATATCCGTGAAGTAGGGAAGGAATATGGTACAACCACGGGACGTCCCCGCCGGGTAGGGTGGTTTGATGCGGTGGTGGTTCGTCATGCGCGCAGGGTAAGCGGGATTACAGACCTGTCCGTCAATTCCCTGGACGTGCTCACAGGAATTCCCACGTTGAAAATCTGCACATCGTATCGATATAAAGGAGAGATTATTACTTCCTATCCTGCCAATCTGGAAGTTCTCAATGCATGTGAACCGGTCTATGAAGAGCTGCCCGGTTGGAACGAGTCGATCTCACATGTGAAGAGCTTGGATGATCTACCTGCCAATGCGCGCCATTATTTGGAACGCATTTCACAATTAACCGGTATTCCTCTTACCATTTTCTCGGTGGGACCAGATCGTTCGCAGACACATCTGATCAGAGGAGTATATCTTTAACAGATAATAGACAAGGGTAATTAGCCCTTGTTTTTTTTCTTTAGAAACGAGTGTTTCATACCAAATCCACCGATTTAATGACTTTTAAAAGACAATATAGTACAATTTTCCTGTTTTTATGCAAAGATGTGGTAAAATTTTCTGGATTATTGTAATATTCTCTCAGGAAAATCTAACCAAGTGAAAATGATCAAAGGCAAATCTGACCGAAAGGCGGAGACGCAAAGCCACGGGTCTAAGACATAGGGAGCACCTTGTGTGATGACAGCCGGGCCGCTCATTGTAGCTTGGCTATTTTTTTCTCTATTTTTACGAATTTTACGAAAAAAGAGATTTAAAAGAGAGAGGGAGCAAAAATGAAAGAGAAGGTTCGTAAGAAAGTTTACAGTATGTTATTGGTTCTATTCATCCTGTTACCTATGTTCGCCCCTGCGGTGCCGTTACCACAAGCCTATGCAGCAGCCAATTATCAAATCTCGGATCAAACCACAACGACACCAATAACCGGTGGTGATCTCTACATCTCTGGAAATCACATGGTTTGGGTTGCTGAAGATAAACAGAAGAACCGGCAAGTGTACTACAAAAATCTAATCACAGGAGAGAGCAAACAAGTTACGGATTATCCGAGCCTGAAGCAAACCCCGGTAGTCACAGAAACAGCAGACGGGCAGATCATTGTGATCTGGACCGATAAGCGGAATTATGATCCTAAGAAAAATCAATGGGATCTCTATGCGTTTTATCTATCTTCAGGGATAGAGAAACGGCTCAATTCGAAGGAAGGACACTTTGTATCTCCGTCAGCTCAAGGTGAAACCGTGGTTTGGCACAGTCCGGTCACTTACGAAATGTTTGCTTATCATCTGATCAAAGGTAAAGAGAGTTACCTTGGAAAAGGGAGATACCCGGTTGTATCCAAGGAGAAGGTACTCTTTCAAAATGAGCGCGACGGCGGATTAAGCCTCTATGATCTAGCCGCCAAAGAGAGCAAAGAGGTGTTAAAGCTGCCTTATGGACAGTATGCAGACTGGTATACATTTAATGGAAGATATCTATTGGTCTTGCAGAAGAGCACCAATCGTGAAGTTGTCTATCGGACAGTAGATGTAACCGATCCTGCTCTGCAAGTAAAGAATTTAACGCCGGTAACCAAACCGGAATCTGTTTACTGGAATATGGCAATTGGGGATTCCTATGCGGCTTGGCTTGAATCCCGAAACGGGACTGTGCAGATCATTGGAGCCGATCTCTCCAACGGAAGCACATTTCAAATCTCAAACGGTTCAAACAAGACCAGAATATATAATTTTAACGGCGATCAGCTCATGGTAAGCGGAGCGGACGGAAATCTTCTCTACCTTAGCATTGCCCGCGTAGATCATTCCGGTGTAAATGAGACGGTTGGGAATGACCCGCTCAAGCCTAAATCGGTAGAGAAATGGATTGGTCCGGAAGGCGGACAGGTCCGGATTGAAACGGGAGAAGTAATGTTGGAGATTCCAAAAGATGCTTTTAAGGAGAAGACTCTTCTTTCGATCCAAGAGGATCAATCAGCCGTAAAGAACTCTGAGAAAAATCTAAAACAGGGCATGCGTTTCATCAGTACTGCCTGGAAGATTCATTCCGGCAATCCTTTTGCGAAGAAAGCAAAGATTTCCTTCTCGTATGATAAGAGCAAGGTAATTCCGCAGCATGTACAGAAACTGGGAGTTTACCGATATGATCCTTCTGCACAAACATGGAAATATATTGGCGGTGTTACAAGTTCGGCTGGAATGGTGGAAACCAATATATCCGATCCTGGTACCTATGCGCTGCTGCTGAATGAGAGATCTTTTGCTGACATTAAGGGTCATTGGGCGCAGCAAACGATCGAAATTCTCGCATCACGCTGGTTGGTGGACGGAACAAAAGAGGATCAGTTCAGCCCAAATATGCGGCTAACCCGCGCACAATTTGCCAAGATGCTGGCTGCAGCGATGAATTTGAAGCCAGTGCATCCAAGCACTCCCACTTTTACAGATCTATCCTCCTCTCATTGGGGATATGAATGGATCGAAGCGGCAGCAGAAGCAGGCTGGGTTCAGGGAGATCGGGGAGAGTTCCGTCCGGATGACGTTCTGACCCGCGAGCAGATGATGATTATGCTGATTCGTGCGCTTGGAGAAGAGGGCAAACAGTTCGCATTAAATGATAAAGAGATTAAGGCAGCATTGGATTTTAAAGATTCGGATCAGATCAGCCCATGGGCAGAGTCTTACGTTGCACTTGCAGTCAGCCATGGATTTATTCAAGGAACAAACGGAAAAGTACTTCCTCTTCACTCATCGACTCGTGCAGAAGCGGCAGCAGTTATCTATAGATTGTTGTCCCAACAAAAGAAGCTCTAATCAAGGAGGGAGAAGATGAAACATATTGCCGGCAGCTTCCGTAAAAGAAGCAAACCTATAGTCTCTTTCATCTTATCTTTTATTTTGGTTTTAACTGGAATTCCCTTTTCCTATGAAATAAATAAAGTGGTTCATGCAGATACAACACTGAAAATAAATCCTAACCAAATTAAGAGTGTATATGGCGAAAGAACCGATATCGAATGGACGTACAGAGATATACCCCATCAAACCAAAATAGGTATTGTGGATGGGGATAACTATACCTACGTCATTGAAGAAGGCAAAACATATTCAAACGGTCCGGACCCACATGTGGTTACTTGGGACGGGAAGGTGAACGGTAAGCCGATCGAAGAAGGCACATATACGATTCGCGTTCAACCGATGGAGGAACAATTCCAATCTTTTTATGCGGAAGGAGACCTTACGGTTTCAAACCCCAATCCTCCTGCACCCATCTTGGAAATTGTTCCCGACCTGAAGAGCGATACGCACATTATCCGGGGAATCGCAGAGAAGGGGACAAAGGTGACTCTTGAGATTGCGTATACAAAACGCCAAAACTATGATCAGATTCCCGGGGAGACAGAGACCATCCGAGAGATCGAGGTGAAGGAGCGCACAAGCAGTTGGGCGCTTGCCTATGACGTAAGCAACTACTTTAATGACTTTCCCAGATATCCGGGGAATGCTCCTGAAGATTACGTGGGCGAATGGGAGGTTCGCGTCCATTTACATGCCTATGAAATCGCCAATATAACTGCAACAGCGCAGCGCGACATGGACGGCAAAGAGTCAGGGAAGTCAGATGCGCTGCGGGTGCTCAGGTATGAGGCTCCTGACTACAATGTGACATGGGAAGCCCTTGCCGGATATTATTACAGGGCCGACAGCATTCCATTCATGAGAGAGAAGATCAGGGAGATTGCAGATTTTAATGGCATTAAACCTGGTCAGTGTTATGGAAACCAAGAATGCTTTGGTTGGATCGGAAAAGGCACCAATCTGTTGATTAAAAATCCTGAACTTGCCGGATTAATACTTAAAGAAGAGCTCAATGATTTAACACCTGAAAAAATTGCAAACCGCAAAAAATATGCAAAACCGCTTTGGTGGGATCCAATCAATCTGGCTACGGGGGATTTCATCTTTACGCAATCTTTGTTCAACTTGCAAGCCCGCATACCGCTTAGCTTTGATATCACCTATCACAGCAGAGACAACTATGACGGCTCACTTGGCGTAGGATGGCATCATAGCTATGAGTGGCGATTGGAGAAACGGGAAGAAGAAGCGATGTACCTTATGACGCCCGATGGGGCTGTTTATGGATATATCCCAGCCGGAAATGGAGAGTACCGTACACCTGCCGGTACATATGACAAGCTGGAGAAGCTTGCAAACGGCATGTTTGCTTTAACCACTCCGCAGAGGTGGCTATATACCTTTAGAGAAGACGGTTTATTGGTGCATATCGAAGATCCCAATCACAATAGAGTAGATCTCACTTATAAAGGAACGGTATTGGAACAGGTGAGCACCGATGGGGCTGCCGTGACCTTTACCTATGGCACAGGAGGAAAGGTCGAACGAATCACCGATCATTCCGGCAGAACGGTACAATTCAGATATGATGATCTTACCCATGATCTGAGGAAGGTTATCCTTCCGGATGGGGCGGAGATTGGATTTACGTATGATGATCAGCATCAACTGACAGAGATCAGCAACCCAAGAAAGACGAGCACATTGATTAATGTTTACGATGATCAAGGCAGGGTAATACGTCAGCGTGATTTTGCCGGGGCCTGGGGTGAGATCGAGTATCATCCCGAAGAGAAGAAGACGATAACCAGAGATCCTTATGGCCGGGCTAAGGTCTTTGAATATGATGACCGTTTCAGGCAAACAGCGATTCATTATCCCGATGGAACTGTCGAGCGTTTTGAATATGACATGAACGACAATCTGACCCGTTTTACAGACCGGAATGGACACACTTGGCGGTATGTCTATGATCTATTTGGAAACCTGATTCAATCCATTGATCCATTAGGAGCAGTTACAGATATACAATACAATGAATTTAATTTGCCTGCCAAAGTTACCGATCCGCTAGGAAATAAGACGATCTATGCCTATGATGCAAATGGCAATGTGATCTCCATTACCAATCCATTGGGAGAAGTATCTGTCATTAAGAGAGACAGCTATGGCATCCCTACGCAGATCATCAATCCGGAAGGGGAGAAAATAACATTAACCAATGACCCATTGGGTTTTGTCAAAAAAGTTACAGATCCAGCCGGAGTCTCTCAAGAACTGAATCGCGATCCATTACATCGTGTTACGGAAATAATCGATGCGTTGGGAAATGTAAGTAAGTTTGTATATGACCCGCGCGATCGCGTCTTGTCCCGAATCGATGCGCTTGACCAGCGGGAGAGATATGATTACGACAAAGATAGCAATCTGATCTCCATAACCGATGCATCTGGAGCCAAAACCATCTTCACCTATGATCATTTTGACCGGGTGGTCGCAGTTACCGATCCATTGAATCAGGTGACCAGATACTCCTATGATCTGTTAGGAAACTTAATCGAAGAGATTGATCCAAACGGATCTGTGACCCAATATGCTTATGATGATTCAGGTCGTCTAACGCAAATTACGGACCCGGAAGGCCATGTAACTAGATTTGCTTATGATGGCAATGGCAATCTGTTGTCCCGTGAAGATCCTAATGGCGGAAGGATTGAGATTACGTATGATGCCAGGAATTTACCTGTCACCATTACGGATGCGGAGGGGGCTGCTACAACTTACACATATGATGCTCTGGGAAGACTCATTCAGGAGACCAATGCTTTAGGATATTCAACCTACTATACCTATGACGCTGCGGGCAGGTTGATCAAGCAAACCGATGCTCTCGGGCATACCACGCAGCTTGAGTATGACAAGGCTGGTCGCATCCGTGCCTATATCAATGAAAATGGTGCAATATGGCAGTTGCGATATGACGAGCGCGGGTTGCTGCAATCAATCACCGATCCAATAGGTAACATCTCTTCACTGACTCGGGATCCATTGGGCAGAGTGACAGAATCCAAAGATCCTAATGGGGCAATTACCACGTATGCTTACGATCCGTTGGGGCGTGTCACCTCTATTATTGATGCGCTTGGCAACTCGACCTCGTTTGCCTATGATCCGGTGGGACGAATCAAGCAGGTGACCGATGCCAAGCAACAAGTTACATTCTATGAGTATGATCCGATCGGACAGTTGGTTGCGGTTATCAATGCGCTTGGAGCTCGAACCAGTTACAGTTATGATAAAGCGGGCAATATTATAAGCAAGACCGATGCCTTGGGAAGATTGACCAGCTATAAATATAACAAGAACAATCAGTTGATCGAGGAGACTAATCCGCTTGGATTAAGTACTAAAGTAGCCTATGACGGCAACGGCAATCCCGTTCAAGTCCTCTTCCCGGATCACACGGTAACGAACTATCAATATGACCGGATGAATCGGCTCACAGAGATTCTCTATCATGACGGCAAGAGCGTAAGCTATGAATACGATCTGCTTGGCAGAAGAACCAAGATGATCGATTCAACTGGAATTACCACTTACGCTTACGACGCACTTAACCGGTTAATCCGTGTGACCGATGCGAGAAACCAGACCATACAGTACGAATGGACACCAACCGGACAGCGCAGCAAGGTGATCTATCCCGATCAGAGTGTTGTCAGCTATCAATACGATCTGCTTGACCGCATCATATCTGTGCAGGATGGAAGAGGAGATACAACTCAATACACCTATGATGCAAATGGGTTGATTACGAGCAAAGTTTATCCGAATCAGGCGGTAAGTACTTACAGATATGATGCACTGGGCCAATTAATAGAATTGAAACATACCAATCAATGGGGAAAGGAGTTAGAACGCCTGCTCTATGCCTACGATCCTGTGGGAAATCGGATTCGTACGGAACGGGTTGAAGACTCGGATGATGAAGATAAAAAGAGCGGTGAAGAGAAAGAATACCGTGACCCCGTTATCACTGAATATGCCTATGATGCGATTAATCAGTTGACACAGGTGAAGGTATGGAACGGTACAACTAGAACCGATCCTATCACCACATATTATACGTATGATGGGGTTGGCAATCGATTAATGAAAAAGACGGTTTGGGCCGATCTTGAAGACCTTGAAGAATATACGTACAATCCTGCTGACCAACTCATCCATTGGCAAAATGGCTTGGATTATAAGGATTACATCTATGATCTTCGCGGCAATTTGCTTCAAGTCACAGGTTTTGAATATGAAGAGCCTGAGGAAACCGTCACGCAATCGGTATATGATCTTGAAAATCTGCTTGATCTACCGCCAGATTTATTAAGCGTAGTTGAAGAGGTTTATGGAATCGCCCCTTACACTAGTGAGGATAATCGCCCCAAAGTGCTTGAAACATATGTCTGGGATTCAGACAACCGCTTGATACAACAGACCAATCAATGGGGGGACATATCCCGCTTTGAATACGACGGAGATGGCAACCGCGTCAAGATGACCATCGATATCGAGAAGGGCCCGAACGGACGCGGTAACGGAAAGGGCAATGGCAAAGGAAAAGGGAATGGAAACGGCAAAGGAAAGTGTCATGTGGTGCCACCCGGATTTATTCCGCCGGGACTTGCCAAGAAATGCGGTCTGGGAGAAGATCCAGAGCCCGTTGAGCATCCGGGGGGACCGAGAGATGGGTGGGAGAAACAATATAAGAAGAAGCATTGGGAGTTTTACTACACCCATGATGCAAGCCTTGCGCTGCCTGAAGTGATTCAAGTGAGCGAAAACGATCCAAGCAAATGGAAACAGACCTATGTCTATGGAGCGCTTGGGGAACGCATCAGCATGACCTATCTCCCGGCTTATGATCATGACAACGGATGGGAGCCTAGCCCTGGAGAAGGAGGAGCAGAACCGGGAGTCACCCCGAAGACGCTCTACTACTTGCAGGATATTTTAGGAAGCAACATCGGGCTTATGGAACGGGACGGAAGGATGTCGGCGAGATATCATTACGATGAATTCGGAATCCCGCTAGACAGGAAGAAATTTGACATCAACTGGCCCGGACCGGACAACTTGAACGGTTACACCGGCTTGGAGTACGATTACTATACCGATCTCACCTACGCCCGCGCCAGATACTACAAAGCGGAGATCGGCCGGTTCATCTCCGAGGATGCGTATAAGGGAGACTTGTGGAATCCGCAGAGTCAGAATCTATATGTGTATGTATGGAACAATCCGTTACTATTTGTTGATCCTACCGGGAATTGGCCGAGTTGGAGCGATATATGGAATGGAGGAAAAGAAGTTGCCGATTTTCTCCTATTAGATGATATACGAACACTTGCCGATCCTAATGCTTCGTGGGGAGATAAGGCATGGGCGCTTGCCGGATTCATTCCCATAGGGAAATTTATTAAAGGAGGAAAGATAATCGCCAAAACAGGAGAGGAGGTACTGGAGGAAAGTAACAAAATCATCAAGTCAGTCAAAAAAGAGAAAGGAAACAATTATAGCAACTATTTTGATAAAAATAGTGCGACTAAGGGGACGGGAAAACTTTCAACACGCGATACCCTGTTAAACGCGGTTTCAAATCAAAAATTAAAAAATGCTATTGATCAAATGTATCGTCCAGGAGCAACCATTGGGGATGGTGGATTAGCGGATGCAATTCGACATGAACTCTCAACAGGTCAACTTGTAGGTGGAAAGTCTCATATTCAAAAAGGTATTGAGCGAGTTCGAAATCTAGAAAATATAATTAAGAAAGAGAATTTGAACCCTAACGACCTAGCAACAGCACAGAAGTTATTAGATGATCTCAAAGACGCTCTGCAAATAAAATAAATGGATGTGATAAATCTTGAACTATGATTGTTTAATCGACGAACTATTAAAGGCGGTTCCTGAGATAAAGCCTGATTATGAAAAAGAAATGGAGTGGTGGGGAGAAGAACAACCTGGTCCACATAATATTTTTGGAGATGTCTTAAATCCTTTTGTCAGATCTTTATTAAGTAAACAGGGAGAAGAAGAGCTGTTAGTCAAAATATTTGACTTCTTCGAAAGAATGGCTGCTTGTGAAGATATCATGGTTCAAGAGGTTTTAGGATGTACAGTGTTAGAATTTATCGGTGACGATAAGACACTGTTGGAAAAAGCAAAGAAATATATGGGTAAACGGACTTTACAAATGAGCTATGAGATTGAACGAGGACTTGGTAGGTCCTAACTGGAGAAAGGGAGAATACTTTATTAGCCTTGGGGGCATTTTTACCCCGAGGCTTTTTTCATACGCAAACTCCATGCAAGTACAGGATGGCTAGAACGATAATGGAAAGGACAAAGTAATGGTTGATTTCGTGTAGAAGAAAATACATATTATCAGGTTTACTTCTTAGAAGCAGGGTCGTACAATACAACCAACAAACCATACACTTACACACTTGACAAACACGCCTAATAAACTTAGAAGGCTTATTCCAACTTGCAATGTGAGGGGGAGTGAGCCTTTTTTCTGTGCGAAAAAACGAAGGAGGAAGCAAGACATGACAAAACGTGGACAGGCAGTAGAGGAAAAGATTGGCTTAATTGCTCAAGTGCAAGAAGAGTATGAGGAAATCATCGAGGAAGTACAAGGGTACTGCCAGAAGGCGCAGGAGTTGAGGAAACAAGCGGATGAGTTGAGACGCTCCCGTAGTACCGACCCGCAAATGGCAACACAAATCAGGCAGCTACTAGAGCAGGCCGATTATTTTGACCAGTTAGCTGACCAAAAAGACGGGCACCCAAGGCTGGAAGCACTTTGTCGGATTGATGATTTACAACGGGAAGCATTTGCTGTGAAGGCTACGATCAGCCATAACGAAAGTGTGCATATTCGTCAACGGAATTATGGAAAGGGGCGTAAGGAGGTCAGTGAGATAATATTACGATAAATTTGAAAATCCCCAAGTTGGATCGATACTGCTATGGATACATAACTATATTAAACCAAGAAGTGAAGAGAAACGTTTTGAATAGCAGTCTTGTCCACAAATTGCGAGAAAAATAGTCGAAATTTTTCAACAGCCTAGCAATTATTACATCTTGCAATCATAGGATAGCTATGATAAGTTGTTTAGTATAGACGAAGTATGTCTAGAATGTCCTGTTCTATCCTTCCCTGGGGTAATAAAATAAGGAACCAAGGAGGTAACATGAAGATTCAAGTACTGAAGTCTAGGCTAATGGGTGGCTTTCAAGAAGTCATCCAGTATGTAAAAGTACATAAAACAAAGGCAATTGCCAGTCTAGGTGTGGTTGCTCTATTAGTGGCAGGCTCTATCATTGGCGATAAAATCTATCAATCGAATTTAGTAGATATCTATCATGTATTTCTGCACGGTGAGGAAATAGGAACGGTAAGCTCCCCGCAAGTTGTAGAGGATTGGCTCACTCAAAAAGAATTAACTGAAAAAAGTCAGTATGAGGGATTTCATTTAGAAATCGATAAAGACATATCCTATAAATTAGAGAAGGTTTATAAAGGGACATATAATAATGAGGCTACATTAGAATCGCTCTCCAATTCGGTTCAAGTAAAGGCAAAAGCGTTTAAGCTGGTTGTCGATGGGGAATTTATAGGCTATGTAAAAGATCAACAGAGCGGCGAAGCCATCTTGAATGCGATCAAGAGCAAATATACGAATGGTTACGTGATTGATGATAAACGCAATACAGTAGCTGTCGCCAATCTATCAGCGAATAAACCTAATTCTTCGCTGTCTAAATCAGATAATTCAGAAACTTTAAAAGAGGTAAAGGTTAAAGAGGCCGTACAGTTTGTACCTACCATTATCAAACCTGAAGAGATGACCGATGAGGCAACGATTGAAGCAATCTTGCAAAAAGGAGTCGTGGAAGAGAAGACTTATACGATTCAACCCGGGGATTGCCTTGGATGTGTAGCAAGCAAATTTGGACTTAAAATCGCCGATCTTAAGCGGCTAAATCCTGGCTTGGATGAAGATACTGTCTTACAAATCGGGCAGGTAATCAATGTTACAGCGCTCGATCCTAAGCTAACAGTTCAGACGGTCTTTGAAAAGAGCGAAACAGAGAAGATTCCATATAAAACGGAATATGTGGAAGATAAAAATATTTATAAAGGCGAAACTAGGGTAAAACAAAAGGGAGTAGCCGGAGAGAAAAGAGTTACCTATGAAATTTTAAAAGAGAATGGCGTAGAAGTGAGCCGTACAGCAACTGACGAAGAGGTCTTAAAGGACCCTACGAATGAGATTGTGATTAAAGGGACGAAACCTTTACCGACGGTGGCTACAGGCAAGTTTATGTGGCCAACGAAAGGCGGATATATTACGAGTCCTTTTGGCTATCGCTGGGGTAAATTACATACCGGTATGGATATCTCTGGCGTTAAGGATAAGACAATTATGGCAGCAGATAATGGTAAAGTCACCTTTGTCGGTTGGAAAGGAAATTATGGAAATGCCATTGTAATCGACCATGGCGGCGGATACCAGACCTTATATGGTCACCTTTCAAAGATTTCAGTTAAGAAAGGCCAACAAGTAGCCAAAGGCCAAAAGATCGGTGTGATGGGCAACACGGGTAATTCGACCGGGACCCATTTGCATTTTGAGATTATTAAAAATGGAAAGCAGATCAATCCAGCCAAAGCATTTAATAAGTAAGATCATCAATTTTCAGCTCTCATCATATGGTGAGAGCTTTTGTTATAATTGAGAAAAGGAGGGGCGATGATGAGCGGACGTATATTGGTGATCGAGGATGAATTGCCGATTGCCGAGATCATAAAATTTAATTTGCAAAAAGAGGGATATGAAGTCCTAACTGCCAACGATGGTGAAACAGGATTACAGATGGCATTACAAGAATCTCCGGATTTAATTCTGCTTGATATCATGCTTCCGTTTATGGATGGCATGGAAGTCTGTAAGTTGATTCGTCGCAAGGCAGATATGCCCATTCTGATGTTGACGGCTAAAGACTCAGAAGTAGATAAAGTGCTCGGTTTAGAGCTTGGAGCAGATGATTATATTACCAAACCTTTCAGCAATCGCGAGTTGTTAGCGCGAGTAAGAGCCCATCTGCGCAGGCGATTTATCAGAGTGGTTCAACCAAAAGAGCAGGAAATGATTATCGGCGATTTGCGCATTAATCAACAGACCGTGCAAGTGAAGAAACGGGGGATAGAAATTGAGTTAACTCAGCGGGAGTTTGAACTGCTTCTGCATTTGGCGAAGAATTACGGCGTAGTTCTTACGCGCGAACATCTTCTTCAGGCAGTCTGGGGATATGATTATTTTGGAGACGTGCGCACGGTCGATGTAACGATTCGAAGATTAAGAGAGAAGATTGAAGATGATCCAAGCAATCCGACGTATATTATCACAAGAAGAGGATTGGGGTACACGCTTAGAGACGGGCGGGGATAGCTATGCGCATGCAATGGAAGATCGTCCTCATCTTTACTTTATTGATCCTGTTTGCGATGCAATTTATCGGTGCTTATTTTATTCAGAATCTAAAAAGCTACTATATAGATAACTTTAATCGATCGATCAATGCTCAGGCGCAACTGCTTACCATCCCGCTAACCCAATATCTTAATCCGGAGCAATCTCGCAGCAGAGAGGATCTTCGTCTTCAGGATATCGATAATCTCATCGGCAATCTCCCCACGCTGAATGATATAGAAGTTCAGGTAGTGGGTCGTGATGGCATTGTACTCGCTACTTCACTGAAAGATAAATGGATTGTGGGGCAGAAGAATAATCAGCCGGAAATCACCCGGGCCTTAAGCGGGTTTAAGGAGGAATCGATCCGAATTGATCCGGGCACTGGGAATCGGGTCAAGATACTTGCCTTACCTGTCTTAGAAGGGTCGCAGGTTTTAGGCGGATTGCTGCTGATTGCCTCTATGGAAGAGGTTTACCATATTATCGAACAGATTAGCAGAATTTTCTATACGGGGACGATCATCGCCCTTTTACTCACGGCATTATTGGGGGTTGTACTTACGCGCACCATCACGACGCCCATTGAAGCAGTTACCAAACAGGCAACGGCCATGGCTGAGGGGGATTTTAGCAGAAAAGTCTCAGTCAAGAGTGAAGATGAGATTGGGAAGCTCGGAAATGCATTTAATCATCTGGCTAAGCGTCTGGATGAGGCAATTACGGAGACGCGGGAAGAACAGAAGAAGCTGTCTTCCATTTTAGCCAATATGAGTGAAGGAGTGGTAGCTACCGACGCAGAGGGCAAGATCATCTTGATCAACCCAATTGCCCGGAAGCTGTTGCTGGGAGATGATGATTGGGCGGGAAAAAGCATCTACCAATGCTTACGGCTGCCCGAAGATACGGAGTATAAAGACTTATTTAAGAATGAAGGTTCCTTCCTTATAGATATCCCTCTTAAAGAGAAGCGGCAGCTCACCTTGCGCGTGATGATCTCACTGATTGATCTAGACGGAGAAGGACCGAAAGGGATGATTGTTGTTCTGTCGGATGTGACCGAGCAGCAAAGGATTGAGAAAGAGAGAAAAGATTTTGTCGCCAATGTTTCGCATGAATTGCGCACACCGCTTACCACAATGAAAAGCTATCTGGAATCGCTAGTGGATGGAGGGGCATTGGAAGATCCCAACCTCTCACACTCATTTTTGCGGGTGGTGCAAAATGAAACGGAGCGGATGATTCGGTTGGTTTCCGACCTCTTGCTGCTCTCACGCATTGACTCTAAGGAAGCCACTCTGAGAAGAACTTCCGCTCACATGGAAGAACTGCTCTCTGAAGCACTTTCCCGTTTTACCTTTCATATGCAAAAACAAGGGATTGAGGCTCATTTGGAGCGTACAGGTTCACCAAAGGCAATCTGGGTGGATCGGGATAAGATGCATCAGGTATTTGATAATCTCATCTCCAATGCGATCAAATACTCGCCGAATCAAGGAATGATTCAGGTTATGGTGGATTATAGCTCGTCAGACTGGATTGAAATCCGCATCTCCGATCAGGGGATTGGTATTCCTGAGGAGGATCTGGGAAGAATTTTTGAGCGGTTTTATCGTGTTGATAAAGCGCGTTCCAGGGCGATGGGCGGGACAGGCTTGGGGTTATCCATAGCTAACGAGATCGTAAAGTTGCATGGAGGGGAAATGAACATTACCAGTAAGTTGGATCATGGCACAACTGTAACGATACGCTTGCCGCTGAATGGAGGGTTAACCAATGATGCTTGAGCGGGCAAAAACCCTAGTATTAGTTTTGCTGGTTGGTTTAAGCTTTTTTTTAACCTTCCAATTGTGGGGAAATAATCCCAGCTTTGATCCATTGACGCCGGCCAACTATGAACAGCCAAAAAATATTGGTGATGCGAAGGAATGGAAAGATCTGATCAAACCGCAGAAGATCCTTTTTCACGATGCCGAAAACCACCATACCATGGCAACCTCCAAAATGGCTCCCTACGGTTTCCTTTGGGATGCCATGCAGATGTGGCAATTTACGAATGTACGGGAAGTTAAACTGGAAACGGCAGACTGGAAGAAAATATTAGCAAGCAATGGAGTTGAATTTATTTTCCCAGAGCGTCTGCCTTCAATCCTGTTGGCGAAGTTTCTACATGTTCCGGATAATCTGACAGATCGAATAAGCTTTATCGACCGAATCTGGGTTTATAAAGAGGAAGATCGACCTGATTATACGGCATTATTTATTTCCGGCCAAGAGCGGAAGGTGTATGCAAGTAAGCTTATAGATGTCAGCCAAGATCATTATTTCGATCTGCCAAATCTGATTGCGCTTGGCAGCCAACTGCCGGAACAGGCACCCGTTCTCGCTATGGATAATTATTTTCAGATCTATTATTTGCCGCTGGAGCGGGGTTCAATGATGCAATGGACATATGAGGCTGAGGCGATTGATGTGCAGGAGATGGTGGATGCGCTGTTTCTTGATACCTCAGCGATCAAGGAAATTTCAGAGCGGAGCGGAACAAGAATCTTTACGGATGGAACGAAGAGTTTGCAGTATAATGAAAATACCCACGATATGCGCTTTTATGTGCCTTTCTACGAACGGTCAGAGCGAGAGGACCAAGAAGAGGAATTGCTGCAGACCCTTGACTTTATGAATAATCATCGCGGCTGGACCGGAGAGTATCTTTTTGATCATTGGCAGGATGAACTGGATCACCGTCAGTTCAGGTTCCGTGAATTTATGGAAGGATATCCGCTTTATGGCGAGACGGCCAGCGGAATGATCGGAGAGATTTGGCTTAGATATCAATCGAACCAGGTAAGCGAATACCGGCGTTCTCTCATCCGCATTAAAGGAGCCAAGCGATTCTACCAGATCAGCATCTTATCAGGTCAAGAGGTGCTGGATTATTTAAAGGGGAAGGGGATCTATCTGCAGAATATTAAAAACATAGAACTGGGATACCAAGCGATTTATGATGAGAGTTCCGCTGTGATAAAGCTGATACCCTCCTATATAGTTCATTTGCATGCTACCCGTGTTCCGATCATCATCGATGCAAGAGTATTTACTCTGGAGGGATAGGGATGGACTGGAGCAGAGCAAAAACCATTTTAATTCTCGCCTTCCTATTGCTTGATTTATTCCTCGGATATCAGCTTTGGCAAGATCGGAGACAACAGAATGTTCTTGGACAAATTACGCAACTGCAGGTTGAGGAATTGAAACAAAAGTTAAAGCAGGAGGGGATCGTCTATCCTGAAGATTTAACCGACCAAATGCCTGAAATGCGCTATATGAATCTCTCATCCAATGCTTTAAAGGAGCAGGATTTTAGCGGAAATCTGAATGAGATCCGATGGGAGAATGATGTGGTTCAGGTTCAGTTCAAGAATGCAGTTCAGATTAGCCCTAAGAATACGGATATGGAACGGAATGAAATCATCCAAAATTACATCCATTTTTTTGATCAATATGCTTTTGATCCCATGTTGTCCTCGGACAAGCAATGGATCTTCCTGCAGAAGATTAATGATTATCCTGTCTTTACCAGCTCTATCAGGATCGATTTCTCAGATGAGGGATGGAGCGGATATAAGCAAAGCTACTATCAGCCTACCGATCCGGGTGTGAGTCGCAAGGTGGTTTCAGCGTTTACGGCGTTAACCGTTTTATTGGATAATGAGATTTTGCAAGCGGGTGAGGAAGTCAAACAGGTGATCTTAGGCTACTATATTGAGAATTATGATGCCGATGTACGGGTATTGGTCCCTGTATGGAGGGTGATCCATACAAATGGGATTCACTACGTTAATGGATTTACAGGAACTTTAATCGGAGCTAGCGATAAGTAGATGGAGGATATAGATGAGATATAGTATATTAGCCAGCGGGAGTACTGGAAACTCTTTTTTCATAGCAACAGAACAGACACGGCTTTTACTCGATGTTGGGTTAAGCTGCAAAAAGATCGAAGGACTGCTTAATCAGATTGGAGAGAATCCGGCAGATTTGGACGGAATACTCATCACTCATGAACATTCGGATCATATTCGCGGATTGGGAGTAATGGCAAAACGTTACCAATTGCCTATTTATTGCAATCAGGCGACCTGGAAAGCAATTTCGACGGTGATTAAAGATCTTGATGAGAGCCAGGTTAATATTTTTCAAACGGGGGAGCGACATCGATTTGGCGATATTGAAATCGAGTCATTTGGAGTATCCCATGATGCGGCTGAACCTATGGGATTTATCTTTTATCACCAGCAGAAGAAACTGAGCTTTGTAACAGATCTGGGATATGTAAGCGAGAAAATAAAGGAACGTATATATAATTCGGACGTTTTTGTCATGGAGGCCAATCATGATGTGGCGATGCTGCGAATGGGCAGCTATCCCTGGAGCATTAAGCGACGGATTTTGGGTGATTCGGGACATCTTTCGAATGAGACCTGCGGCGAAGCGCTGGCAGATGTGATTGGGAGAGCAACAACCCGAGTCTATTTGGCGCATTTGAGCAAGGAGAATAATATGATTGATTTAGCGCGAATGACGGTTACTCAGATTCTGGGTGAGGCAGGGGTAGCAGTGGGCAGCAGAGTAGTGATTGAAGATACTCACCCAGAACAACCAACCAAACTAGAGGTGGTTTGAGTCCGGCTGAAAGAGAAGCTCCAATTCCAATTCATTCGCTTTGCTTAAAAGGTCTTCCCGCGTGAGCACTCCTTTGTCAATTAGGGATTCAATTAAAGAAGTCAAACCGAGAGTGGTCCGATACAGATATTCTTTCACATCTGCAATTTGTGAAATAATCTCAACTTTATCCATAAAAATACCTGCCGTTTCTTTATAGAATAAAAAGATCAATTCCTACATAGCTTTGACTAAAAGGACGAAGAATAAACGTGCAGAGGTCTTAAAAGACAACGGGTTTTGATTCTTTATTCCGCACTGACAGAGATTAGATTAAGCTTACTCTTTTTTGGGAATGGTATCTTAATAGATCATCTTTTTATGAGAAGGAGTAAGATGGGCAGGTGTTGAGATGGGATATTATGATGAATTTCACGAGTATCGCGATGAGCCGAAGCGAAAGCGGGGAAGAGGATGGCTACATAGCTTAGCGGGAGCCATTATTGGAGGATTGCTGGTACTTCTCTTTCTTCCATTTCTGAATCAGTGGGGCTATCTAAAGCTTCCCCCTGCGGATTCAACTGCTCCCCCAAAATCTTCACTCCAATCGACGTCGCCGGATAACTTGGTGAGAACGGTAAATGTTGATGTAAATACTGACGTATCCAAAGCGGTGGCAGGAGTGGAGGACTCAGTGGTTGGAGTGGTCAATCTGCAAAGAGAACAGGATTTCTGGTCACGAAAGACCGAAGTGATCCAGAATGGCACGGGTTCAGGAGTCATCTTTGACCGCGATGGCGATACCGTCTTTATTGTAACCAATAACCATGTGATTGAAGGAGCCGCAGAGATCGAAGTGGTATTGGCAAGTGGTGAAAGGGTGACTGCCGCTGTAAAGGGTGCCGATCCATTAACCGATTTGGCTGTATTAACGATCACGGCTCCTGATCGTGATGTAACTCCGGTTGATCTTGGGAATTCGGATCTGCTAAAAGCTGGCGAACCAGCGATTGCCATCGGCAATCCGCTCGGATTGGATTATTCGCGAACCGTCACAGTTGGGGTGATCAGTTCCACGCAGCGGTCAATCCCCCAAGATGTGGATGGAGATGGCGCCTCTGACTGGGAGATGGATGTGATACAGACCGATGCGGCGATCAATCCGGGGAATAGTGGCGGTGCGCTGATCAATATTGCCGGGCAATTGATAGGCATCAACAGTGCCAAAATTTCTGAGATAGGGATTGAAGGAATGGGGTTTGCCATCCCTATCAATGATGCTAAGCCGATCATCAGCGATCTATTGCAGTATGGTGCAGTTAAGAGACCTTACCTCGGTATCGGTCCTAAAGATTTACAGGAGATAGATGCCTATCATTGGTCTAAGACGCTCAATCTGCCTGCCGATGTTCACACGGGTGTGGTCGTGATTGATGTGGCTCCATCGGGTCCGGCCGCCAAGGGAGGTCTTAAGGAGCTGGACGTTATCGTAAAGCTGGACGAGACCGCGGTTCAATCTTCTGCCGATTTGCGTAAGTATCTTTACAAAGAGAAAAACATCGGCGACCCTATAAAGGTTTACTTTTATCGGGACGGCAAGTTGATGGATACCACATTTACACTAACCGAAATGAAATATTAATCGATCACCAGCTTCTTCTCATCGATGAGAAGAAGCTTTTTTGCGTATGAATGAGGTATAATAAGAAAAAATAATCATAATTAACTCTCCCTACAGAAGTTAGCGAGGGAGATGGAGGTAGGCGCATGTTCGTATGTTGCAAAGAACACCTGGAGATCGCCATCGATGAATTTGTAGACGAATATGAGGAGGCGCCGGATATCTATCTTCTTGAAGAAGTATCCTTTACGGCATGGACCGTGCCTGCTCGATGCGACTTTTGCGATCAATATCCCATTTATTTGGTGGTGTAGAAGGAGTATATAAAGATTTATGCATATATCGATCATTGCAGTCGGAAAGATTAAAGAGAAGTACTTACAGCAAGGAATAGATGAATATTTGAAGCGTTTATCTGCGTATGCCAAGGTAAATATGATCGAAGTAAAGGAAGAACAGGCTCCGGAAGAATTAAGTCAGGCTGAGATGGAAATGGTTAAGGAAAAGGAGGGTGAACGGATTTTATCTCAGATCAAACAGGATCAGGTCATTGTTGCCCTAGCGATTGAAGGCAAGGGAATGTCGTCCGAAGGTCTCGCCGCACAAATGGAGCGATGGGGAACCTATGGACAGAGCAACCTTGCCTTTGTCATTGGCGGCTCATTAGGCCTGGACAAGCGTGTATTGAACCGGGCAAATCTATTACTCTCTTTCTCCAAAATGACCTTCCCTCATCAATTGATGAGATTAATATTGCTGGAGCAAATCTATCGGGCTTTTAGGATTAACAGAGGGGAACCTTACCACAAATAGGTGATGGGTATGCTTAAAATAAATAGCCCGCAGAAGAATAGAGGGCTTGTCATGGATATGTAATAACGGATCCTGGGGATCCGTTGGATCTTCAGGCATGTACACGATAAAGGAAAAGTGAACATATTTCAAATGATATTTAGAAGCCTCGATCTTTTCGATGGAAGCCTGCAATAACTGTCTGAACTCCATCGGTTCTAACTTGTGAGATAGTTCCAAGAAATCTGAGAGTTGAGAACGCACTTGATCAACCGTAACGGTTTTCTTTTGCCATGGTTCGACGGAACGATTGCTGTGTTGAATGGAAGCAAGGGCATTTTTAATTTCTTCGATGCTTTTACGGATTTCAGCCATCCGTTCGTATGCTTCGGATTCAGTATATAATCCTGATCCTTTTTCAAATTCCTCTTGTATTTTTTTCTTTCGGGCTTCTAAATCGGCCAGTTTATTTTCGAGAATTTCCACTTCTGTTTCATGTTCTTGCTGGTTATGGTAAATAAGTGCATTGAGTTGATTTGTGATCTCCTGCAATATGTCTTCAGATTGCAAAGTTTTTTCTAACCGTTCATACACAGCTTCTTCTAACCAATCGGCTGGAATGAGGTTCGGCTTGCAGATCGCTTTCCCGTGATTGTGGTAAGCCCCGCATACATAATACCGTTTTCTTTTCCCATCTTTATTCCTGGCCCCAAGTAAGCTGGTCATAAAGGAGCCGCATTGTGGGCACTTTACCAGTCCAGTTAAGGGAAAACTGCCCGTATAGCGTCGCGGGATTCCCGTTGCTCTGCTGTTAGCAATTACCTGTGCTTTTTCCCACAACTCTTCATCAACGATTGGTTCGTGATGACCTTTGGCCACAATATAATTGTCGTTTTTGCCTTTTCTTCGGTCAGTTTCCCAATTAATCACTTGATTAAACCGAACATATCCTTTGTAAATCGGGTTTCTCAAAATCGTCGTTACAGAAGTGATGGAGAACGGTTTTCCCTTTTTTGTTTTGTATCCGCATGAATTCAGATAATTAGCAATTCGTTTCGTCCCCCAACCTTCATTCACAAATTTATGAAATATCAATTTAACAATTTCCGCTTCTTCGGGAACCACAACAAGTTGCTTATCCACGCTTTGGTAACCGAGCACTTGTCCGCCGTTCCAGTATCCTTCTTTAGCACGCTGTGTCATGCCTGACTGAACGTTTTCCGCCAAATCTTCACGTTGGTATTGGGCTACTGCCGCTAATATGTTGAACTGCAAATTGCCATGAGGTGTTCCGTACTCACCTTCTTTAACGCTGATGAAACGAACTTTGGCTCGGTGAATTTGTTCCACTAAATTTAAGGAATCAGACAGTGAACGACTCAGACGAGACACTTTGTATGTGATTACCGCTTGTATTTTGCCTGCTTTGATGTCTTGCATCATGCGTTGTAAATTGGGTCTTTTGTCAGTATTTTTGCCGCTTTTTCCTTCGTCAGCATAGATTACCCAACGAACATCGGGACCAAAAATACGTTTGGCTAATGCAAGATTTTCTTCCTTTTGGGCATCTAGCGAATAACCTTCTTGGGCTTGTCGGTCAGTTGATACGCGAATATAAAATGCGACAAATTTATCGTTGTTCAACCATTTTTCCCTCCTCCTGTTCTTCAACGCTGGTAGTGGGTTTTTTATACAAAGATTGATAGAGAATAAAGGTGATTTGCTTAAGTTTTTCTTTATTAATCTCCATCGACTTAAGCTCCTGACTCTCCATTGCCTACCCCTCTTTGTAGTTATTTTTTGTTCTGCAGAACATCTGTTTCCTAGTATACGGATGTATAATTGTCTGTCTATATTTTAAGTGTTCGAGGTTTTATGGTTTAAAGCGTTAAAGTTTTCAGTTCTTCTTATAAGGGTTGTTTTGTTGTTTTCAGGTATTCAATACTGTCAGAACGATTATCGACTATCCTAGGCATTTCCCAAAGTTCCGTTTTCTTGCTCCCTTTCGTCCGAACTACTAATATTTTCCAATTTCGCGGACATGATTTATTTTCCCGCCCGTGATGCTCACGTTCTAATGGTTTGTTTGCTTGCCTTCATTGTCATGTGATAATATCATGCAGAAATAATGGGATGAAAACCATAAGATGATGCTCGGTTGCCCGCATGAAAGGTGCGATTACAATGGACTGTTGTGCTCCGACAAACCGTGAGGGAACGATTAAAACGAATTGCCCAAACTGCGGACAAAACGGAAGACGTGTGCCGCTGGTGACGCTGAAGTCTTTGCTAAAACCTGCGGCTTTGGCGACGCTTGAATCTGACCGTGATTACGCCTTTTGCCCGAACCCGTCCTGTGTGACGGTCTATTTTGCGTGGGACGGTTCGCTGACCTTTGCCGCGGGAGATTTGAAAGTGCCCGTGTTTCAAAAGGATTCGGAAATGGATGTCCCCGTTTGTTACTGTTTTGACTGGACGAGGGAACGTATCGTGCAAGCCGTTCGGCACGGCGGAGAGCCGCTTCAGGAAATCAAAGCCCATGTTCAGGCGGGGCGTTGCGGTTGTGAGGTGAATAACCCCCAAGGGGCTTGTTGCGTGGGGAACGTGGCGGCGTTTATCCAACAGGTGAACGGGAAGTGACCTGTTGAACATGGAGCGATTGCACGCTTATCCAACCATCTTATATCCAATCATCTACTTGCACAATTATCAGCACCTGCCCATCCGCATATGACATAGAAGTTCTTCAAAAAAACAGGAGGGGACTTCTATGTTTTTGTTTCCAGAGCACCAGGATAGGTACGAGCAATTCTTGAGGCAGGATGGGACGCACCCAAAAGACAGGGAAAGACAGGCATTATTTTATATTTTTGCTGGTTACAAGGACTTGGGAGATAGGATTGAACATTTTTACGACTTCAAAGGTCGGATGATCCGTCCAGAGGCATTTCAAGCGGTCGATTTGACGAGCGGTTCAAGAGCGTTGGCGGAGTTGGCATTTAACCAGTACAACAACATGCCATGCGGAACGGTCGTCTTTGCGGAAATTAAAGTTGTGGACTGGAAAAATATAGTTGCAGACTGGATAAATAAAGCATTAGACTGCATAAATTTGGAGAAAATACATATTATATTAGCCACAGATTGGTGACGAAATATAATATGTTGCATGTGTTCAGGGAAAATAAGTCTGGAAAATAAATAACAGGGGTTAAAGATGAAATACATTAAAATTTTTATGTACTTCTTTCTTTTGTCTGGATTGTTCGGTTTGTCGAGCATTTACCTTCGAGAAAATTTCGATAAACCTTTAGATTCATTAGATTCAATGGATATTTTGAGAATGATTATGGCTGGTGTAGTTGAAATTGCAAGTATGATATTGGTTCACGATACTTTCTTAAGATTTAAGGAAATATCTAATGTAAAAAAAAGTGGATTACTATTGTTGGCGATTCCTTGTTCTATCGTTTACTTTTTATTTCTTATTGTGGTTTATCACCGATAAATAAAATTTTCTATTGAGCTATTCTATTGAGCTAATGGGAATCGATTGTTCAATAAAGTATGGCAGTCTAATTATTTTCGCGTTTTGGACTGTCATTTTGTTTTTTTATGGTTAAATCTAAAACTATTTTTTCAAACACTGGTAACACTCGAAAGCACAAACCTGCATAAATACTGCCACATGAGTCTAATATATAGTTGCTCATCCTCATTGGCACTCGCCAGCGATACCATATCGTGATAGCATAAAGGATGATAATGAAAATGAAACATTTGGGAAACGAGGATGACGGTTTTGAAGAAAAGAAATCAAAGTTGGGACATGAGAGGAAGGCATTTTATTCTGCCTGCTGTGTTTTTGTCCATTTTTTTGGCAGTTGCGATTACACTGTGGCTTACTCAGAACAATGTGTTTTATTTGTTTAATTTCTCCTATATCGGGCTTTCGGTTGCCATCGGGTTATTTTTGACAGCGGTTCTTCCCAAGAGGATCAGGCATCGTGGCAGGCTGGTCACGCAATTTCTGGTTGGTTCCTATATGGTCATCTTTCTGGGGCTCATCGGCAAAGAAAATATGCAGATTGAGGGATTTTTCTTTTATATCTTTACTGGGGTGTTTGCAGGAGCGACGATCCATTATCTCGTGGCCAAAATCGGGGGAACGCTTGTTTTTGGCCGCGGCTGGTGTGGGTATGCCTGCTGGACGGTTGCCGTATTGGACCTGCTTCCCTGGAAACAACCGAAAGAAGGCCGCATTCCTTACCTCGGCGTGTTCCGCTATGTTCATTTTCTGGGTTCGCTGGGGTTGGTCCTCTATATCCTGTTCGTGCTCCAAACTCCGCCTGAGCTGGAGTCGTTGAGGGAATTGTACTGGTTTTTGATCGGCAATCTCATCTATTACGGACTGGGGTTTCTCCTCGCCGTTGTTCTGAAGGACAATCGGGCGGTGTGCAAATATGTATGCCCGATTCCCGTTTTTCAGAAAATCGGTTCCCGTTTTTCTTTGATGAAAATCAACATCAAACGGGAAAAATGCGTAGAGTGCTTTGCTTGCGAACGGGCGTGTCCGATGGACATCAAGCTGTTGGACTATATGTACGAAGGGAAGAGAGTATTGTCAACCGAATGTATTTCCTGTTCGACGTGCATCTATGTTTGTCCGACGGATGCCGTGGAATATACGTTTGGTTTTGACGGGGGATTGAAAGAATACCTGCGTACATACGGCGAACCTGTGGCAACCAAAAAGACTCGAGCGGCATCATCCACGATTTTCTTGAATACTGGAAGTGTCGCATCAAAATAAACGTATCGTGATAGGTGAGGACAAGTGTCGTTGAAAAGCATCATATGGCTGGGGCCCGTTGTTTTTTTGATCCACGATTTGGAGGAAGTGTTTTGGACACAGCCATGGATAGAAAAGAACCGTTTTTTGTTTGAAGACACGCAATTTGAACGTGTGATAGAGGCCATGGGATATCAACCCGCCAAGTTTGGACTGGTAGTCGCTCTGATCACGATCCTGTTCGGCATCATTTCCTATTTCGCAACCAGGCAGATCCAGGCGGGACTGAGCATGAACCTGTATGTATCCACGTTACTGATCCTGTTTATCAATGTTTTTACCCACGCGGGGCAAACCGTGTTATTGGGAATGTATACCCCAGGCGTCGTCACAGCGGTATTGGTCGTCCTGCCTTATACGGTGATAGCGTTTCGAACATTGAAAGCCCACCACCTGTTGACCAGGACAACCTGGAAAACCAGTCCGTTTATGTCCGTTGGAATGCTTGCTGTCATCTTTGGGCTGATGATGGCGGTATGACGGAGGAGCCTACGTTCAGGCGAGGGGTTGAGGCTGTGATGTCCACGTCCCCCAGGGGGCTTGTTGCATGGGCAACGTGGCGGAGTTGATCTGACAGGTTAGAAGGGTCTAACCTGTTCGGGTTTCATGGCGATGAATGGCAACCGCTTTTAGTGCGGGTTTCGTTTCTTCTCCTCACGATGCTTCGGTTTGCCCATGTGCAAAAGCCTGCGAGAACGATCTAAAGGTATTGTGCGATTGATCAAGGAAAAAGTTGTGAAAATGGCTGTTGAGCAAGATCTACTGGAGATGATCGAATTGTAATAAGTGGAAAAGAGGGGCTAAAGTAGGCTCCTCTTTTTCTTTCATGAAGCGAGGTCTTGGATTCGGCTTTTCTGATAGATTTAGGTTGTCGTAAAATAAATGGAAAATAATTTTTTGGGGAGAGGGACAAGTGAAGGCGGTAGAAACCAATTTATTGAAATTTATGCAAGGTACAAAACAATTCATCATTCCGATTTATCAGCGAAAATATAGCTGGACGATTAAGCAGTGTCGACAGCTTTGGAACGATATTGTTAGAGCGGCGGTAGATGAAAGGATCAAGGGTCACTTTGTTGGCTCGATTGTCTACATAGAACAAGGGTTGTATCAAGTATCTTCTGTTCCACAACTGCTTGTTATTGATGGACAGCAACGACTGACTACGTTGACGTTGCTATTGCTTGCGTTGGGCAAAGCCATCGAGGAGAGCGGACAAACCCTGGATATTACGAAAAAGAAAATCATGAATTACTATCTGGTCAACAGTGAAGAAGAGGGGGAACTGTATCACAAACTCATATTGACCCAGAGCGATAAGGACACGCTGATCAATCTGATTTTAGACAAAAAACTCCCCGAGGAATACTCCCCGAGGGTGTACGAGAACTACAATTTTTTTTCGGAGTCCATCAAAAACAGCGGTATCGATCTGAACAAGCTGTATCAGGGGATCTCAAAGCTGATTATTGTAGATATTTCGTTGGATCGTGACCATGATAATCCGCAATTGATTTTTGAAAGTCTGAACTCGACGGGGCTTGATCTGTCGCAAGCCGATTTGATCCGAAACTTCGTTTTGATGAAACTGGAGCCGAAAGAGCAAGCGGAACTGTATAGGGAATACTGGTATCCGATGGAAAAAAGCTTCGGGAATCTGACAAATTCCGCTTTGTTTGACAGATTTATGCGTGACTATTTAACGGTGAAAACGGGGCGAATTCCAAACATACAAGAAGTTTACGCCAGTTTCAAGGCGTATGTATTTGAGCACAGTGAACTGAGTGTCCAGCAAATTGTCGAGGACATTTATCGATATTCCCAATATTTTGTGAAACTCGCGTTCCAGACGGAAAAAGATAAAGAAATCAATGAAGTGCTGACGGATATCAATACGCTTAAGGTCGATGTCTCGTATCCGTTCTTGCTTGAGGTATATGACGACTATGAGCGTAAAAATTTATCAAAATCTGAATTTATTGCAATCTTAAAGCTTGTTGAAGCTTACGTTTTCCGCAGAGCGGTTTGCGGGGTTCCAACCAATTCATTGAACAAAACGTTTGCAACACTCAGCAAAGAGATCGATAAGAAAAATTATTTGGAAAGCGTGCGTGCGGCGTTTTTACTCAAAGATTCCTATAAACGGTTTCCGACCGATGAGGAGTTCAGGCGGGAACTCATGATTAAGGATGTGTATAATTTCAGAAATCGAAATTACCTGCTTCGGAAGCTGGAAAATTATAATCGAAAAGAGATTATTGATATTGAAGCCTATACGATTGAACACATCATGCCGCAAAATCCAAATTTGTCTCCAGAATGGAGACGGGATTTGGGGCCAAACTGGGAAGAAGTACACAAAACGTATCTTCATACGCTGGGCAATCTGACACTGACCCGATATAATTCCGAACTCAGTGATCGACCGTTTAAGGAAAAACGGGATATGGAGGGTGGGTTTGCTGACAGCCCGCTGAGGTTAAACAGAGAACTAGCCAAACTTGAAACTTGGAATGAGGAGGCAATCCTCAAACGTGCAGAGCTTCTTGCAAATTTGGCGTTAAAAGTCTGGGAATACCCACAGCTATCGGATGATATTCTGGCTAAATACCGAAAGGTAGGCTCCGAAAATGATAGTGTGACTTATACGATTGCCGATCACCCTGAATTACAGGGAGATATGTTGGCGTTATTCGAGGAATTGAGCAAACGAATTTGTAACTTGGACAGCTCTGTCCGCATGGAGTTCAAAAAGTTATACATTGCTTTTAAGATGTCAACAAACTTCGTCGATATTGTGCCGCAGAAAAGCAGACTGCGGTTAAGCTTAAATATGCCATTCGATGAAATACAGGATCCTCGGGGTATTTGTAAAGATGTGAGTAACCTCGGTCGTTGGGGGAACGGTGACGTTGAATTTGGCGTTTCTTCTTTAGATGAAATCGACTATGCGATGTTTCTGATCAGACAGTCATATGAATGGCATCGGGAAGATGAATAAAGGTGAAGAGGAGTAATGCAGCTCCTCTTTTTCTTTTTGTATGAATGGTATACTGGAAATAAAGGGAACAAGGTGATTGTTTGATCAGCTCATCCTTAAATTAAAATGCAAAAGGGTGAAGTATACATGGAGATGATACCCAAGGCTGAACCGCAGAAAATTCCGTTTCAGGTGTTTGAAAAGTCTATCCCGAACGAAGGAAAATGGGAATTGATCGATGGAGAGCTTTTGTTTTCGGATGAAGAGATGCGGAAAGTGATTCTCATGCTGGTCAGCCAAATCGGGTTAAAAAAACTGATCGACATTCTTCCCCATGAATCAAGGGACGAGCTTGAAAGGCTTTTAAGGGATAAAAGTTGAGAGGGTTTGAAGGGCATGAGTCAAAGAGATTTGGCGTTTGTACACCTGATAACTGAGTTGACCCACTATGCCAGGGAGAACCAGTCGGGAACGGTTTTGCCGCGAACGCTGGTTTATATCGAGGAGAAGGAAGTTGCGGTCATTCCCGATATCGTCTTCGTAAAGAGAGCAAGAAGCGGAATCATCCAGAAAACCAGGATTTGCGGCGTGCCTGATTTGGTGGTTGAAATCGTGTCGAATCCAAGCCATCGTGACAAACTGCTGGGCAAAAAGAAAGAGACATATGCCCGATGTACGGTTCCTGAATTTTGGGTGGCGGATCCATTTGAAAAAACGGTTAGGAAGTATGTGCTGGTTGGTGGGACCTATCAGGAAACGGAAAAATCGCGGCTGTTTCCCGATCTGCAGGTTCAGTTGCCTGATAGTTGAAAAGGGTTGAAGGTTGCACAGGGATGAAATGAAGCACAAGTGCCTCTGCAAGAAAAGAAACAGGACATTTCCCGCATGGAATGCCCTGTCGATGTTTCATCGCATATGCTCTTGAAAGTATTCCATCAATTGATGGCGAATTCCTTCAATCCTTGCCTTTTCCGCTTTCGGATAGCCAAGCAGACGGGATTTTTCACAGCATAATCCGCAGGAGCAATGGATTTTTCCTTTGGCCAACCGTCCCCAGTGGTTATTTTTGATTTGCCAATGGATTTGTTTGGCGATTCGCCATTTCCGATCAATCACTCGCTTACGGTGGTGTCGGTAATACGCACGATCTCTGTTGGTTGTTCTCGGTTTCATGTTGTCATCACGCTCCCTTGGGAATTGCTTCGCCTGCAAGAGCCGCCAAGGGAATCGTTTCAGCTCTTACAGGCAAAGCGTGATGACATGAATCCAACGTACATGCATCATCGATCACCTCAAACTTGCCTGTATTTATTATTTTATTGAGGATGATGCAAGAAGGTCAAAACGGAAGGGCTGGCCGTTGAGCTTAGGTCAATTCATAAAAATATGCATAAACTTTCAACCCAAAACGGTCTGATTTTGCCGTAATTACAATTGGAATCCAAGCAGATGCATAAGTTGTATGAATGAATTATAGAAGTAGTACATAAAACCTGGCATAAGATTTATGAAAAGATAAGGTATCCAGGAACTCACCTTAGACGAAAAGAGGGTCCTCGCCATTGTATGACAAGGAAATCACGCCGCAAGATATAGAAAAAATATTAAAACTTTATGCAAATTCAAGGGAATTAGTGGGTGCGAATCCACTTAACGGGAGATTGCAAGAATTTACCCATGAACTGCTTCAAACACTGTTTGATACAGTTTTTTTGATGGTGTTTAACTGGCATGAGTGGCTTAACAGGAATGAAGTTTTTAAGGATTTAAACAAGGATATTCACGAAGAGATCAAGTCTGCGGATTTGGAAACTTTACGAAAGTTGATGACCAGCTACGTAAGAGGCGACAGATTTAACGAAGGATTGTTGGAGCGTATTGTAGCGGACGGCAAATTGCATTGCATTCTCCAAAGATTGCGGGAGTTAAGAGATCAGTTAGAAGCGGACATGTAAACAGCGAATTGTTAACATATTCACAAAAGATATTGTGCATAAATTGTGGAAAAATTCTCCCCTTCACTCCTGTCCCTTTAACCGCCTGCTTGCCTGCACCGCAACTTCAGCAGGAAAATTTAATAAAAGCAAGCGTTGAAAACCTGCAATAGGCCAGATAAACTGATATTAAAACAGCACGCAAACATTCGTTCTGATGAGGAGCGGAAAACGATGCGAATGTTATATTTACCAATGCCAAATTCAATACCTGTTTTTCCCAGGGGCATCACTCCAGAGTGGTTGGAGTCGATGCCCCTTCAATTTTTCAATCGAATTAAGAACATAACTTTATCCTATGGAGGGAGATCGGCATGGAGATGCAATGCACCAGGCATTTTTTGAAACGTGCAAGGAGCAGAATCTGGATCCTGAGGACATAACCAATTGTGTGAAAGAAGAGATGCCGAAAATTCAAGGGGTTACAAAGTGGAGACTGCAAAATGGCGTCGAAATCGTTGTCGGTTGGAGGAAAATCGGATTGTTCTCATTACGGTTGTTGGTGTGGAGAAGCGAAAACGGGGAATATACGGACGAAACAAAACCTTCTTACTAGAACGGTCATTTGCCATGCCAATTGAACCTGAGCAGATGGAGGCAGGTTGATGGTGTATGCGACTCCATTTCCAGAACTTGGTTAGATTAACCACGGAGAAAATGAAGGCTTATTTGCGGATTCCAGAGCAAAATGTGCCGCTGGATATGGAGAGGTTTGAACTAACAGAAAATCGAGCGATCTGCCGCAGGTGTGCTTTTCAGGAGTTGTGCGGCAGAAGGTGAAGGACGTTGTGAGGTTTGAAGGGCTAACATCATTGACAAGGGTGGCAATGCTTAAGATATTTCGAGGCAAATACAACAGGTTTCCCTACTGGGAATCAGATGGAAAGGAAGGAGAAATGTATCATGAATGAAGACATGCTGAAAAACGTGGATTTATTGGATGAAGTAGATGAAGAGAAGGAAGGCAGTCTTACGGTTTCCGACAATTTCGGAATCATGCTGAAACATTATCGGAAAATCAAAAATCTGTCTTTAAAGGAACTGGAAAATCTGTGCGGAGTGTCGGCTTCATACATTAACAGATTGGAAAGAGGGGAAAGGAGATCTCCGACTATTTCCGTGATTTTGAGATTGGCGGGGGTGTTGGATATCAGTAGTTCAGTGCTGTTAGCAGCGATTAACATCAAGGAGCCACAGGCTTCTGAAAAAATCTCTTTGTACGAACTTTTGATCAAACACGAATATCTGTTGAATGGAGAAGAGCTAAGCAGAAATGCGAAAGAGAGCCTGCTCAAAATTGTCGAACACATTTCTCAGTGCTCCTGGAGTCCTAATACCAGAGTTCGGGATCTATTGGTACTATCTGAGCTTATCGATGAATTCAAACAAGCGGTGTAACACTGTAGAAGGGAGGGGCGGGACAGGTCTCTCCCTTTTGCAACATGTTTCAAAAGGTGGGGGTATGATGCCGAAACATCGTTCAGAAAAAGAGATGATATTAAACCTGTATTTCAAGAACCGATCGCTCAGAGTATGCTTTGAACCCTGCGATGATTTGTTTGACACAATGGCGGAAATTAAAACGATATTGGAGAAGATGATCAAAATTTTTTCTCCATATTTGCTTAGATCGGCTGAGGGGCTTCCAGAGGATTTGCTTAGCGATGTTGAGGAAGAAAAAAGCAGTCAAGGCTTGCAGGGAAAAGTCGTTGAAGGAATCATGCAAATCGACAAAGAATGGTTGAGGTCTTCGATGATTGATCCAAAATTGGCAGAGATCTTGTTGGAAGAAGTCACGGACGAAAGGGCATTTTTAGCCAAACAGGAACGATTATCGGAGTATCTTATCAACCGTTTCTAAATCTGACCACTGAACCGCCTGTGTGGGCGGTTTTAATTTAATTTTCATGATATGATTCATATTTCCTTGGCTTGTATTGCACCAAAAGTAAGAATAAAATAGGATTTGAGTAATAATGAGGCCTGGTATGAGGTGTTCAGTTTGGAAATTAAACTTTTTTATAAGACTCAAAGAGAATTGGCCAATGCATTAAACAGAATTATTGATGCATATTGGAAAAATGAAATCAGTGAAGAAACCCTCATAAGAAGCATAACAGATATTTATTTAAGCAACCAAAGGAAGTTCCTGAAAGAAGACGATTTTACTACCGTTCTGAAACAACAGTGCGGGAAACGGCGACTTGAGGTCGTTGAACGGATATTAGAAATGAACGGAATGTTAAAGGATGGTCAAACAGCGACTGGATAGAAGGAGTTGTATCATGTCTCAAGAATTAGATTATAGTGCGACTTTAACTGGGGCTTCATTCCTGTTTTATGAATTCAAACAGGTCGTAAGTCTTGCGGAGCAAGGCTTTACTGAGGCGGAAATAAAAGAAAAGGTGCTGACCGATAATTTGTTTCAGTACAAAATAAAATCAAGTCTAAAACGCAGCCTCCCCTCGGTTCTGCGTAGAGTAAGCGTATTGGATGCCACGCTTAGAAAATTGGTTCTGACGGATTCTTTGGATTCTGGGAAAATTATTAATCTATATGCCATTATGAAAACGGACAGGCTCTTCTTTGAGTTTATGAATGAAGTCATCAGGGAGAAACTTGAAGCGGGCAATTTTCATCTCGAAAAAAAAGATCTCAACCAATATTTTGCGTCTAAAGCAGAACAGGACACAGGTGTTGCAAGCTGGACGGAACAAACAGTAAAAAAACTGAAGCAAGTGTTTGTGAAAATCTTATTGGAATCAGGGATTCTCAAAAACAAGAAAACAGGGGAATTGACCCGTTTGCTGATGGATGAACGATTGAAAAGGCACTTGATAAACATTGGAGACATTGCCTATATAAAGGCAATGGGGGAATGAGCGTGGGAATATCATGGCGAATTTGAATAAGCGGCTGGATAAAATTATTCCAAAGATAAAAGAGGACAAGTTCATCCAAGGCAGGGGTCTCGGCAATGAGATCAGTTTTTATGTGTTTGATTACGAGCCTGAACATGAATTGGTGGTTCGGGACTACATTCAGCACATCAAGAAAGAATTTAGTCACGAAGGTTCGAACCGAAAAATTATTGAGTTTGACCTTTACAAAATGCTCATTGAGATTGCGAAAGAGAAGCGGATTTTTGAACGGATTTTTCAGATGGAGGAGAACCAGGGGAAAGATGCTTTATATAAGGCGATGACAAATTTCGCCAAACCCGAAATCTTCCTTCAAAAAATAAAAGAACAGATACAGGATCATAATGTTGTGTTCATCACGGGAGTCGGAAAGGTCTATCCTTTTGTACGATCCCATACCATACTCAATAACCTTCAGGAGATACTGGATAAAATTCCTGTCATCTTGTTCTTTCCAGGCAAATACGATGGTTTGTCTCTTCAATTGTTTGGTCGATTTAAGGACGACAACTATTACAGAGCATTCCGATTAGTGGATTAAATTACAGGGGGAAGTTCCGATGCTGATCAAAGACATGTTTCAGAAAGATATTGAGCGAAACATAAAAGGTGTTATTAAGGTCGCTCAGACTGATGAGGAAAACATTTATCAGGAACTTGACGAATATGTCGTGACTAGAGAACTGAACAGGCACTTAACCAAATTTTACGAGAATTATCAGCAAGGAATCGACGGGTACACCGATAAAATGGGTGTGTGGATTTCAGGGTTCTTCGGTTCGGGTAAGTCCCATTTCTTGAAAATCCTTGCTTACCTTTTGGAAAACAAAAAGGTGAAGGACAAAAGAGCGATTGATTTCTTTATGGACAAAATTCAGGACCCGTTAGTATTTGCCAATATGAAGCGTGCGGCTGATGTCGAAACGGAAGTGATCCTGTTCAATATCGATTCGAAGAGCCCTCTGGATAACAAGTCCAAGGAAGATGCGATCCTTCGGGTATTTATGAAAGTGTTTTATGAACATCGTGGTTTCTACGGTGACATTCCAGGCGTTGCTGAAATGGAGAAGTATCTTACAAAAGAAGGCGTGTACGAGGACTTTAAACAGGAGTTTAAAGCCCTGGCTGGAGAAGAATGGGTTGATCGCAGGCATACCTTTTGGTTTGATGCCGATTTCGTCATAGGGGCATTAACGAAAGTGACATCAATGTCTGAAGAGTCGGCCAGGAATTGGTTCGAGAATGGCGTAAATAACTATGAAATCAGCATTGAAAAGTTTGCCAAAGACGTAAAGGAATACATAGATCAAAAAGGAGATAACTTCCACTTAATTTTCCTTGTCGATGAAATTGGGCAATACATTGGTGATAGTCGTCAATTGATGTTGAACCTGCAAACGGTGGCTGAGGATCTTGGGACCTACTGCAAGGGTAAAGTCTGGATTATAGTTACATCCCAAGAAAGCATCGACAGCATTGTGAAAGTGAAAGGTGACGATTTCTCTCGAATTCAGGGGCGATTCGATACGAGGCTGTCCTTGTCTTCTATCTCCGTTGATGAGGTTATTAAAAAGCGGATTCTTCTGAAGAAAGAGCATGCAGCTGACATGCTCAAACTACTCTATCATGAGAAAAGTGCGATATTGAAGAACCTCATTAGCTTTAAAGATAGTACGGCTGACCTAAGAGGATACGAAGACGATAAAGAGTTTGCGGACGTATATCCGTTTATTCCTTATCAGTTTAAGCTTCTCCAGAACGTGTTTGAGCAAGTGCGTAAGCATGGAAGTTCGGGGAAGCACTTGTCTGAAGGGGAACGGTCCATGCTGTCCGCTTTCAAAGAGGCTGGACTTCGGTACAAGAATGCTCAGGAAGGCATCTTGGTTCCCTTCTATGCATTTTATGATACGATCAAGGAATTTCTGACCCCTTCCATCGCAAGGGTGATTGAGGGTGCATATGAGAACCCAGCATTAAAAGATGACGAATTTAACATTGATTTGCTTAAAGTCCTATTCATGATCAAATACATTAAAGAACTACCAGCTAATATTGATAACATTGCAACACTCATGGTGACAAGCATCGATGAAGACAAGCTGGCACTTAAGGCGAAGATCGAGGTTGCGTTGCGGAAGTTGATTTCGCAAACCTTGATCCAAAAGAACGGGGAAGTCTATATTTTCTTAACCGATGATGAGCAAGATATTAATCGGGAAATCAAGGGCATGAAGATTGATGAAGATCTCATCAAGAGAGAGCTTGCCAACTACATTTTTCAGGACTTGTACGATGACAAAAGGTATCGGCATTCGTCGCAGTATCAGTTCTCATACAACCAAAAAATGGATGAGAAAAACTATGGAAATCAAACTTCGAGTATCGGAATTAACATCCTTTCTCCAATGTCCGATCATTATGCCAAATCCGATCAGGAATTAATGCTGATGTCTTCGGGGAATGGCGAGATGATCTTGAAGTTGGGAGGCAGTGATGCCTATATCGAAGAGATGGAGGAAGTTCTCAAGATCGAAGAGTATCGAAAGAAAAAGAACCCTGCTCAACTTCCTGAAAATATTCAAAATATCTTGAACAACAAACAAGCAGAAGCGAGAGACAGAAGACGAAGAGTACGTGACATGCTGGAGGAAGCGATAAAAAGCGGAGTATTTTTCATCAACGGTGACAAAGCGGAAATCAAAGGTGCTTCCGTAAAAGACAAAATCAACGCCGCATTCCATAAATTAGTGGAAAATGTTTATACGAAATTGGGGTATGTTAAGACATTCTTAGAATCAGAGAAGGATTTGGTCTCGATTTTAAGACGCAAGGATGAGCAACTTACCATAGATGGATCGAAACAAAACGCCAATGAATTGGCTGTAAAAGAAGTGTTTGATTTCATCAGCTTACAAGACAGCATTCAAAAGCAAGTCCGTGTAAAAATTCTTTTGGACCGTTTCAGCGACAAGCCTTATGGGTGGAAGCCGCTGGATATCGCGGGCCTGATCGCCGAACTGATCAAAGAACAAAGAATCAGGATTCGCTACAATGCGGAATACTTGGAACCTGAAGACGGCAATATGGTTCATGTTTTGACGAAAGCAAGCGAAGTGGACAAAGCGATCGTTATTAAGCGTGTGAAGGTGGATGAGTCCCTTCTGAAAACAGCCAAAAACATCTGTAAACAAGTATTCAATAAAACGGATCTCGCTGACGATGAAGACGGGCTGATGAAAGATATTCGTCACCTTATAGACCAACAGGTTGCTGAAATCAAAGCTCTGAAAAATCGTTATGAGGGCAGAAAATATCCTGGAAAAAGCCTTCTGGATAAGGGTCTTGAATACTTCGGCGAGTTTACGAAGGGAATGGACAATGTTTCGTTCTTTACCAGACTTCGTGACCTTGAAGATAACCTGTTGGATTGGGAAGAGGACTTTTCCTACGTTAAGAGTTTCTTTGAAAACCAGAAAGATATTTTTGACAAAGGGCTTCATGCTTACGACAAATACAAGGACAACAGCGTTTATTTAACCGATGGAAAGATCGAGGATTACGCCGCTAAATTACAGGAGATTTTGACGGATCCACTTCCTTACAGGAGAATTAAAGAGATTCCCGAATTGGTCAATAAGATAGACGAGGCAATTCGGAGGGTACTGGATGATAAAAAGCAGGCGGCGAAAAATGCGATCCAATTGGATCTTGACCATCTTCTGTTGCGTTCGAACCATGATGGTGTGACGGATGAAACCAAAAATCGCATTCAAACTTTCTACGATGGGTTATTCCAGAGCATCGATAATTTTACCGATATCTTTAAGGTGGATGCGACAGTAACGCAAAGTTCCGCTTTCAAAGAAAACATGGATATTCGATTGAGCCGTGAAATCCAAGAGTGGAACAATCGAGAGAAACCAGTGATCAATGATGGAGGGGTTTCTTACGGAGTCGAGACGGTTGTTGTTCAGAAGGAAAAAGTGAAAATCAGCAACTTGATTATGGATAAGACCCTTAAAACCGAAGAAGACGTAGACAAATTGCTTCATTCCCTTTCTGTGAAGTTGAAGCAAATTATTAAGAGCAATAAACAAATTGAATTTGTGGAGTAATTTAGGTGCCGTGGCGTTCGCCGCGGCACACGATATGATGAAAATACGGGAATACGGGCTGGTGAACAAATCGACATGAATAAAACAGCATTGAAAAATTTTGCGACCAATGCACGAAGAGAGTTGATCAAAAAGGTCGAAGCAAAGGCTCTAAAAATCGGAATTTCCGAAGAAAACATTAAGAAAGCACAGATCGAAAGCTCGGATGCCATTTATATTGACGGTAAACAGCTTTCGATCACCGAAAAGAAACAGCGGGATAAGCTCATCCAACGGATCAAGGATATTGGTTTTAACCAAGTGATAGAGGAAGTTGCCTATACCTGGTTCAACCGCTTCATCGCATTGCGTTTTATGGAAGTAAACAATTATCTTCCAACAAAAGTCAGGGTACTTTCTTCCAGCAATCCTGACAACCCAGAGCCTGATATCTTGAAAGAGGCTTTGTCAGTTGATTTAGATATTGATAAAGAGCTTGTATATGAGCTGAAGTTAAATAACATAACAGAGGAACTGTACAAGTATTTGATTATTAAACAATGCAACAGTTTGAATAAATATCTCCCTTTTTTGTTCGAGACCATCGAGGACTATAAAGAGATTCTTTTTCCCGAAGGATTACTAGCGAAAGACTCATTTCTTCGAGAAATGACCGATACCGAGAGAATTCCTGAGTCTGATTGGGAGAAAGTCGAGATTATCGGCTGGTTGTACCAATATTATATCGCTGAGGAAAAAGATCGTGTAATTAAAGCTAAGAAGAGATATAAGAAAGAGGAAATTCCGTTTGCAACACAATTATTTACACCAGACTGGATTGTACGTTACATGGTACAAAACGCACTTGGGCGTTATTGGGTAGAGTCACACCCTGAACATCGGGATTTAATTAAAAATTGGGAGTTCTATCTTGAAAATCCGAATCCAGAACCAGACTTTGAAGAAAAACTAGCTCCATTTATTAATAAGGATCTCAGAGTAGAAGACATCAAGTGTTTTGACCCTGCAATGGGTAGCGGACATATTCTTGTGTATATGTTTGATGTGTTGTACGAGATATATAGTCGTTGCGGATATATGGAAAGGGAAATTCCGAGGTTAATCATCGAGAATAATCTTTATGGTCTAGATATTGATGATCGAGCATATCAATTGGCATGTTTCTCTGTTGTAATGAAGGCAACACAGTATAATAGTAGATTTTTAAGAAGTATAGAGAAAGAAGGATTAAAACTAAATTTAGCTTCCATACAAGAAACAAACAATTGGACAATAGAAGAAATCTCATTTATTGCGGAACAAGGAAGTGAACAGGATTTTGATACGATTAAAGCACTTGTTGATAATTTCAAGGATGCCAAAATTTATGGGTCATTAATTGAAGTTAATTTTGAGACTTCTACCTTGGAGTATTTTGAACATCTATTAGACAAGCTTAAAGGAAAAACTCTGGGGAGTATATTGATTGACCTCGATCTACTTATAGATAAGTTCGAAAAGTTGATAACTCAAATAAAAATAATGAATCAAAAGTTTGATGTTACTATCACTAATCCGCCGTATATTGGGTATAAATTTTTACATGAGAAACTTAAAGCATTTATTGACAATAAATACCCTAATTATGGGATTGATTTGTTCAGCGTTTTTGTCAAATATGTTCTAACATGTACAGAAAAATTTGGGCAAATCGGTTTAGTTACTCCTTATTCTTGGATGTTTATTAAAAATTTTGAGAAACTAAGAAGCGAGATTGTTCATGAGACTACAATTAGCACACTTATTCAATTAGAACCAAATGCATTTGAAACTGCCGCAATACCAGTTTGTACCTTTACACTAAGAAATTATTGTGTTGATGTAGTTGGACAATATATTAAATTGAATGAATTCAAGGGAATAAATGTGCAAGAAATTAAAGTGAAAGAAGCTATTATAAATCCAAATGTCAGCTATAGATTTTCTGTTAATAATAAAGTTTTTATTGATATACCAGGTGAAAGAATTGCCTATTGGATTTCCGATGAGTTCAGAAATTTATTTTTATCGAGCAACAAATTAGAAAATCATATAGATATTTCTGGATCGCTAAATAAAACGGGAAATAATGATAAATATCTTAGAAATTTTTGGGAAGTTAATCTTTCCGATGTATATAATAAGCGATGGAGTCTCTACGCAAAGGGTGGGGATTATAGAAGATGGTTTGGAAATATTGAACACGTAATTGATTGGTCTGATGAAGCAAGGGAATTTTATAAAACTAATTCATCTTCAAATTTATTGGATAGTAGATATTGGTATCGTAAAGGCATTAACTACAATGGTGTCTCATTAAGAGGTTTTACTGTTAGACTGGTAGATCAAGTGATTTCGGATGTAGGTGGACCTACATTCCATGTGAAAGATAATGATTTGCAATATTATGTCCTTGCTTATTTGAATACTAAAATCGCATCAACAATTATTCAGATATTAAATCCTACACCAAATACTCAAGTAAATGATGTAAAAAATATTCCGTTTATAATAACAGAAGATAACAACATTAGACAAACTATCGATAAATTAGCCAAAGAATGTGTTGAAATAGCCAAAAAAGACTGGGATGAATTTGAGAATTCAATCGATTTTAAAATTACTCCGTTGCTAAAATATAAAACTAATTCTGGATTAATTGAGGATGCCTTTAACAAATGGATGTTGGAAAAGGAATATGACTTTACAAATTTGAAAGAAAAAGAACAAGAGTTAAATCGATTGTTTATTGAAATTTATCAATTAGATAAGGATTTCACCTCTTATGTTGATGAGGAAGAAATCACTCTTCGAAAAGCAGATTTAAGTAGAGATATTCGGCACTATATATCGTATGCTGTAGGATGTATGCTTGGTCGCTATTCAATTGATGTTGAAGGGATAGTCTATGCTGGAGGAGAATTTGATCAAACTAAATATAAATCGTACCCTGCGAGCAAAGATGGAATTATTCCAATTCTCTATGATAGCTTTTTTGAAGATGATATAGTACAAAGGTTTCTTGAGTTTGTTAAAGTAACCTTTGGCGAGGAAAATATTTACAAGAATTTAGACTTTATTGCAAACGCATTAGGGAAAACAGAGAACGAGTCATCAATAGAGAGAATTCGTAAATACTTTATCTCAGATTTTTTTAACGATCATATTAGTATTTTTAGTACGAGAGGAAGAAAAGCTCCAATATACTGGTTGTTTACATCGGGTAGACAAAAAGCATTTAACTGTTTGGTCTACATGCATCGCTATGACAAAACCACCTTGTCGAGGATCAGGACAGACTACTTGCATCCGCTTCAAATGCGACTTGATGCGGAGAGGAAATCTCTCCTTGAAGTGATTGAGGGAGGCGGGACTGCCAAAGAAATCAGCAATGCGAAAAAGGAATTGAAACAGTTGGATTTGAAAATAGAGGAATTGAAAACATATGACGAATTGCTTCACCATATGGCCGACATGCAGATCGAAATTGATCTGGACGATGGTGTTGCAGTGAACTATGCCAAGTTCAACGGTTTGCTTGCAAAACTGGATTAGTTTTCGGGTACAATGGGGATATACCAGCTTTGTCTTGGTATATCCCTGTCTATTAGCCTGCGACAAAGGTGTTGAGAAGCGATGAATATCGATGAAATTGTAAACAGTTTAAGGACAACTTTCCAGCAACCGTTAAGTGATGGAGAGCGACGGAAAATTGTCTTTTGGATGGATAAAGATCAAGAGTTTGTTGATTACATAGACGATATCCATATTGAAAACGTGAAAGTTCATAAGTGGACTGAAACGAATAGTTTTTACACGAAATACTTGCTGGAGGAAGAAGACCCAGGTTCTCACTATCTGATCTATTCCAACTTGGACATGAGTCTGGAAGAGAATTGGCTATTGGATACTTTTCTTTATTCAAAAACCTTCTATGCGGATAAGATCTCGCTCATCATGAAGGAGCTGAACATTGATTCATCCTTAAGAAGTGTTGTGAAGAAATACGAAAAGTTTTTTGGCAACAAAGAGCGGCTTCGAAAATTTAAGGCATATGGCATTCCTTCTTACACTCAAGAAACCATTGAATTAGCGATCATGAGTGTATTATGTAATCTCAAATCGCCTGATTTTGAAGATGCTCTCAAAGTCATTCTGATGGATAACCTTGATGACAATGAGAACAAATATTTGCAACAGATTGAGAAGTATTTTGACATCAACGTTTTCTGGAACTATGTAACCGAGCGATTTGGCTTTGAACAAGACAATAAATCACTCAAGACACTGTTCATTCACTTGACTGTCACGACGCTTAGTCATTCCGTGGATGAAAAACATCTTTCGCTTTTGAAGAACTACATCGCGAATCGCAACAGATCAAATGCTTTAGTATTTATTGATCACTGGATGCATCATAAAACGGATTACCTTGTATTCGATCAACTTTCCGAGACTGTAGAGAAGGAAATCAAGCTTGCTGATATTGTGAACCAACTCCCCATTTCAGAATTCAAAACAGCGGATACGTTTCCTTATTTCGATAAAGCGATCATCATATACATTGCAAACAGCTTGGATGCAAGACTGGAAGATTATGAGGAGTATATCAAGCTTATTCATTTACGCCGAGCCAAGCATTTTTATGAGGGGTTTCAATACATTTACGAAGCCCTGTACTACACTGTAAAAATGTTTGAGTTTTACAAGAAGTATCATTTGGGAATTCCACAAGCTCAAGCTTTGGACATGTATCGAGCGTATGTGGAAGAGTACCATAAGATGGATACGTACTACAGAAAATTTTATACCGCATTTGATCATGACGCAAACAGCGAGATTCTCAAAAAGCTCAAAGAAATGATCGAGAATCTGTATACCAACTGGTTCATGGGTCAATTAAGCTCGCATTGGTCTACCGCTGTTGAAGCGGAGATGAAAACGAACTGGGCGATCCCAGGAATACAGAATCAAAAGGATTTTTACAGAACCTTTGTTGCTCCGAAAATTCGCCAAGGAGATCGGGTATTCGTAATCATATCCGATGCTTTCCGTTATGAAGCAGCGGTTGAACTCGCAGATAAACTCAATTCGGAAACGACGGGATCTTGCGACATTGAAGCATTGCTGGGTGTGATCCCTTCCATCACAAAGCTTGGTATGGCATCCTTGCTTCCGTATAAAAGTTTGGAAATCGACATGGATGGCAGAGTTCTTGTAGATGGGAGAACTTCAGCTGGTCTTGAAAATCGAGTGGAAATTTTGCAGACGGCTGTCCCTGAAAGCATAGCGGTACATTATCAAGAGCTATTCGCCATGAATAAAGCGGGTAGAAGAGAAACCTTTAAGGGCAAGAAACTGATTTACATCTACCACGACAGTATCGATGCCATCGGAGATAAAGCGTCTACAGAAATCTATACATTTTCAGCGGCGGAAAGAGCGATTGAGGAGATATACAATATTATCAAGATCATTCGGGATGATCTAAGCGGAACAAATATTTTTGTGACAGCCGATCATGGGTTTGTCTATCAACGGGAAGCGTTAGAAGAAAGCGATAAAATTGAGATAGAAGGTCTACATGCTGTTGAAGTAAAAAGAAGATATTTGCTGTCTCAGGATTCGGGGGAAAGAACGGGTTTGCTCGATATTTACATGGGCTCATTAATCAAGAATGAATATCGTTTAACGGCATATGTTCCCAAAGCGACGATCCGATTTAAGATGCAAGGCTCTGGCGTCAATTTTGTCCATGGTGGAGCAAGCTTGCAGGAGATCGTAGTACCGCTAATCAAGTTTAAAAATATCAGAAGCGGTCAGAAGAACAGCCGCGAGATCGAAAAAGTGGATGTGAAACTCACCAACACGACGAGAAAAATTACTAACAGTTTGTTCAACTTGACTTTTTTCCAGACCGAAAAAGTCGAAGACAAGCGAATCCCTCGTACCGTAAAGATTTATATGGTTGACGATACTGACTCAGTCATTACCAATGAAGAAACCCTAATTTGTGACCGAACTTCCGACAAACCAGAGGATCGGACTTTTAAGCTTCGTTTTGCCTTAAAGTCGATCCCATACGATAAGAACAAGGATTATTACCTTATCATCAAAGACGTTGAAACAAACGTAG
>Ga0310828_1000384_pt1 | contig 49083 bp, 48 predicted proteins | sample WT_ome_3_FD_202242 | JGI IMG/M metagenome (GOLD analysis project Ga0310828, IMG submission 202242) | Sorghum-adapted microbial communities enriched on wild type (WT) sorghum from Joint BioEnergy Institute, Emeryville, California, United... ... | reverse complement strand
CGTGTTACTCACCCGTCCGCCGCTAGGCTTTGGGTCTTGCGACCCTCCACCCCGCTCGACTTGCATGTATTAGGCACGCCGCCAGCGTTCGTCCTGAGCCAGGATCAAACTCTCCATAGAAGTCCGTTAGCAACGGAGTTGCTTACGGATTCTTGTCCTGTGTGTTACTGCTTCGAGCAACATCACGAGGGCATAAAAATGTATATAGATTCGTTTGAATAAGCTCATTGATCATCATGGTTGAAAGACGGGGTCTTTCAATTACGCTTGGCTTATCTACTGTTTAGTTTTCAAGGAACTTCCAACTTGTCATAACAACAGATCTCTCGTTTCTGACAAGCCTCGTATTTGTTTTGCTGCATCATTGTTACGTGATAACAACATTGAATAATTTATCACGTTCTGTATGGATTCGTCAATCACTATTTTATGATGTCGATCTTTTTTTGTAAACGCCACTGATAATGGCGACAAAAAACAATTTATCATATTCGCGATCTCGGGACAATGGAATTTATCACAAAAATAGCACTTTCATTGAGAAAATTGAGCTTCACCGCCAGTAAGCCAGCTGGAAAAGTATTCTTTTATGTCACTGCCAAGATGGTCTGCAAAAACGTCAATCAAATCTCCAGCCTTAGCATTCTTAAATTGATATTTGGCAAAATAATCGCTTAATATTTGATTCATCTTTTCCAAGCCAATTTCCTGTTCCAGTTCATAAAACATCATCGGCCCTTTGTTATATATGAGCAAAACATACGAATCCCAATCTGAAAATCGATCAACCGCATTTCCTAAATACTCCCCTTTCTCCTCATAAACATCGGAACGTGATAGACGGGTTTCTTTTGATTTTAGAATGTAAGAGCCGACACGAGGATATTTGTCCAATAAAAATCGCAGGGTGGCATATTCGGTTAAGCTTTCATCGATCCATGGCTCCTTCACTTCATTATTTCCTACAATCCCGTACCACCATTGATGCGCAGTCTCGTGCGCTACTGAAACTATCCCGCCAGGGTTGTTGTTAGTAAAATAACTTCCTTGAATAAAGACCAATCCCGGATACTCCATGCCGCCAAAAAAGCCGCCGGTTCGAATAATATCATACTCCGGATACGGGTACTCGCCATAATGATCGCTAAAATACTTTAAGGATTCGATGCCAACTTGATGAAGCTGATCAGTGACAGCCTGCTCATCTGAAGCCAAATACCAAGTCCTAACCGTAATTCCATTCACCTGATCCTCTTTCACTTGATAATCTTTATCCATGACAACCATGGCAAAATCCCGGACATTACGAGCAGAAACCTTTATACTTTTTTTATCCCCTTTCCTTACTTCCTCTTGACGGGCATCTATGCCGGTACTGGCCAAATGAAATCCATCGGGCAATGTAATCTCCATATCATAGTTGGCCACATCGCTATAAAAAGGGTCGCCTATCGGATAATAGGGGTCAAGATTCCATCCGTTTTGATCATATGTTGCAACGGTCGGCAACCAATTGCCCAACCAGGCAGCATGCTCGTCATAAGAGAACCGGCCATTGTTTTTGGGAATAACAAGTTCAAAACCAATCTGTACGTTGATCTCTCCACCCTTTTCCCAGCCGCTTTCCAAAGGTATTTTTAGGATCGTATTTTCTATATCATAGTTACTTTGTTTATGATTTACCCTTACATCATGAATGTCGATCCATCCCGGTTTACGCTCAGCGTCATTTCCCAGCACATAATTCCAATTCGGGCCTGTTAATGCTTGATTTTCCTTAAATTGATTCGGGTAAAGGTGAAGATAGATGGCATCCAGTTCGGCACCGCTATTATTCTTGGAGTCAATCTCTAACAATCCCGATAAGCGGTGCTGGGCCATATCAATATCAACCTTTCCCCTGTAATGATTCATTAACCCTCCTATGCCGTTAACAGCTTTCTCCGTCTCCGCTTCTCCCTCATGAAACGATTGTTCTGCTTGATTGATACAACCCGCTTGCCAAATTAGGAGTCCACCTATGATGAAAATCAGTAATATAGATAAAGCTGTTTTCCTCCATCTGGTAAATAGTCTCATTTGTCCCTACCTCAGAAATGTCAGTATTTTCTCTATTTTATAATGTGATCCGGATTCCGACAAGCATATCGAATAAACATGTCCAACCGGCTTAATACCATCCCAAAAAGCGAAGGGGAGCTTTGTAGCATATTCCGATTACTTTTTGGGGACTCCGGATCTGCGTTGCGCCAGGCGAACCTTTCTTACATGGCTTCATCGTTTTAAAGAAGTTAAACTTGCCCAGTCAACAAAAAAGCATCCCGATATCTTATCAGGATGCTCAATATGCTTTCAAAATATCATGATTCATTGCCAAGTATAGGATAGGACCACACGGAGTTCTTCGCTGAGTGAAGGTTTCGGCAATAAAGAAGAACACCTCCTGTGCGGAAGTGTTCCAATTACCCGAGATTATTTTAACCAAATAAAGTGCGCCAAGAATACCAGGAAGAGAACATACATGATCGGATGAACCTCTTTCGCTTTTCCCCGAACAATTTTTACAATCGGATAGGTGATAAATCCTAAAGCAATTCCATTGGCAATGCTATAGGTGAGCGGCATAAGAATCAAGGTCAGAAAGGCAGGAAAGGCTTCATCGATTTCGTCCCACTTAATGTTTAACAAATTGGAGGCCATCAACACCCCAACAATAATCAGAGCGGGCGCTGTTACCGCCGATGTAACGATTCCCAACAGCGGCGAGAAAAACAAAGCGAAAATGAACAAGATCGCGGTGATTACCGAGGCAAAGCCGGTTCTCGCGCCGGAGGCTACACCAGATGCGGATTCAATATAGGAAGTGGTGGTCGATGTACCTAAGACAGCTCCCGCCATCGTTGCTATGGCATCCGATGTGAGCGCACGGTGAGCTCTCTCCAGCTTGTTATCTTTCAATAGACCGGCTTTTGCCGCAACAGCCATCACGGTGCCTGCCGTATCGAAGAAATCAACAAATAGGAAGGTAAAGATTACGACAAGCATGTCGGTCGTAAAGATATGGCTGAAGTCTAACTGCAAGAAAGTAGGCGCAATGCTTGGCACCGATCCAACGATTTTATTGGGGACATCAATTAAACCAAAGATCATCCCTACCACAGCGGTGATTAACATACCGAAGAATACGCCCCCGCTCACCTTGCGTACCATGAGGATCGATGTAACAACCAGTCCAAATATGGAGAGAAGCACTTCTCCTTGATGAAGATTGCCTAATCCAGGGAGTGCAGTCTCTGTATTGATGACAATAATTCCCGCATTTTTAAAGCCAATGAACGCAATAAATAGGCCAATACCTGCGCCGGTAGCCATCTTTAATCCAAATGTAATGGCATTAATAATCGTTTCGCGGATCTTAGTCAGCGTAAGAATAAAGAAGATAAGACCCGAACAAAAAACGCCCGCTAACGCCGTTTGCCACGGTATCCCCATTCCCAATACAACACTGAACGTAAAGAAAGCATTTAACCCCATCCCAGGAGCTTGCGCGATCGGGTAATTGCCATAGAGTCCCATAACCAGAGTTCCTACGGCTGCAGCAAGGGCAGTAGCAACAAAGACAGCCTCTTGATCCATACCGGCATTCTTCAACATATCCGGATTCACAAAGAGAATGTAGGCCATAGCCAAAAATGTGGTAAGACCTCCGATGATCTCACGCTTATAGTTCGTTCCTTTCTCTGCAAATCCAAAATACTTCTGAATTGGATCCATCTTTTCCCCTCCGTTTTCTCCTATTCTTCCCCATTTTTTAATGAAACCCACCCGGCTTAAGACTACCCCAAAAGTGAGGATAAACTTCCGGGCGTGGCCCAACCTTTCTTACAGCTGGGCTAGCGCCAATCCTTCAGGGCAGGCAATCACCGAGTTGCACTTGTGTACTGCCAAAAAAAGCTGGGCATGTCATATGCCCAGCATGGTTACGCGCAATAAAAGAGAAAAAAAGACCACTCCAAAATTTCGCGTAGCCAGGCAATTTACGGTTGCCGGTAGAGACGCTTGAGCCAATTCCCAAGCTTATACGCCTTACGATATATGAATAATTTCGACTTAAGTATAGCAAAGACCCTCATGATTCGTCAACAAAAAAACGAACGATATTTCAAATAAAATAATCGTTCGTTCGGATTATTCTTCGTTTCCTTATTCCCACTCAATGGTAGCGGGCGGCTTGGAGGTAATATCATAGACAACGCGGTTCACATTGTGCACCTCATTTACAATCCGATTGGAGATGCGCTCAAGCACCTCATATGGAATACGCGCCCAATCGGCGGTCATGCCGTCAATCGAGGTAACGGCCCGGATCCCTACTGTATAAGAATAGGTTCGTTCATCTCCCATTACACCTACGCTTCGCATATCGGGCAAAGCGGTGAAATATTGCCAGATCTCTTTGTCAAGGCCCGCTTTGGAAATCTCTTCACGAAGGATTGCATCTGATTCGCGAACAATCTCCAACTTCTCTTCCGTAACTTCACCCAGCACGCGAATCCCGAGACCCGGGCCGGGGAAGGGTTGACGCCAGACAATCTCTTTAGGCAAACCAATCTCTTCGCCCACTTTGCGCACTTCATCCTTAAAAAGGGTTTTTAATGGTTCAACCAGCTTAAACTTCATATCCTCCGGCAAGCCACCCACATTATGGTGCGACTTAATCGTTTGTGCCGTCTTCGTGCCGCTTTCGATAATGTCCGTATAAAGGGTTCCTTGCGCAAGGAAATCCATATCGGTTAACTTGGCTGCCTCTTCCTCAAATACGCGAATAAACTCTTCGCCAATAATTTTTCGTTTCTTTTCCGGATCGGTTACGCCTTTCAGCTTGTTTAAGAATCGTTCCTTTGCATCGATCTTGATCACGTTCATATGAAACTTCTTCGCAAAGGTATCCATCACGCTTTCCGCTTCATTCTTGCGCAAAAGCCCATGATCGACAAACATGCAGGTTAATTGGTCGCCAACCGCTTTATGTACCAATACGGCCACTACGGAAGAATCTACCCCGCCGCTCAGCGCGCAGAGTACCTTTTTATTTCCCACTTGCTCTCTGATCTCTTGAATCGCATCCTCCACAAACGATTCCATCGACCAATCTCCCTTACAGCCGCAGATCTCAAAGATAAAATTCCTGATTAATTGATCGCCGTTCACCGTATGCTTCACTTCCGGATGGAATTGCACGCCATAAAGGCGTTTGGAAATATTGCTGATCGCCGCGACTGGAGCATGATCTGTACTGGCCACCACTTCAAAGCCTTCGGGCGGATGAACCACCTGATCGCTATGGCTCATCCAAACGGTCTCCTCGGGAGAAAGGTTAATAAATAACGGATTTTCTTTCACTTTGATATTGGCCTTGCCATACTCTCTGACTTGGGCCTTCTTTACTTCACCCTTCAATTGATGCGCCATCATCTGCATGCCGTAACAGATGCCCAAGATGGGAATACCCAGGTTATAGATCTCTTCATCCACGAGCGGGGAATCTTCGCCATAAACACTGGCTGGACCACCGGAAAAGACTATTCCTTTCGGATTGGCCACTTTAATCTTCTCTATGGAGGTATCATACGGCCATAGCTCGCTGTAAACCCCTAAATCACGGATGCGCCGTGCAATCAATTGATTATATTGACCACCAAAATCAAGAACAATGATGAAATCCTCATGATGTTTGTTCGTCATTTAGCTCACCCTTATCGTTAAATTATTATTAATCATACTTGATATTTTGGAGATTAGCAAAAACTTTCTAGCGGTCATGATGAACAAATTCCTTTCCGGTATGATATGGCGGAGCGCTTTAAATTCTCCCGATCATCTCCTTCAATTAAAAGATTCTCTGAATGATCAAAGTTTATGCTCGCCTCCCTGCACGGCAACCATCTCCCTCCCCCCAGCATAGATAAATCAATTCTATCCTACGTCTCTAAAAGAGGAAGTAAAAAGAAAATGAATACTCTTCGGCAATGAGAGTATTCATTCTTTTGGGAAAATAAAAATCAGAGAGGTAAGGTTTAACTAAGAGCGGAGTTTCTTGATCAGATTTCGCCAGATATGCAGAAATTCCCGTTTGGATAAATCGGGCACTCGCTCACCATAACGCACCTCTTCAAAAGTCTTCGTCAAGCGGATCAATTCCTTCTTCTCCTCATTGAGATCCAGTGATGCAGAATATTCGCGAATGGTTTGATGATCCGCTCTTGGGGCATATATCTGGCCCAGCCATTTCAATGTAAGACGATAGGTGCGGTAGATCAGCTTTATGCCACTATCTTTTACAACAGAGAGCGCTTCAATTCTATACCAGATTTGCTTGCGATAATAAAAGACCAAAAGTGATATCAAGAGGATCAAGAAAAGATAGAGGATCCATTTCGAAGCTCCCTGCTTGTCAGAAACCCCGGAGCCTCTCGCATCCAATTCTTTCTCTTTAAGGCTTTGATCGATCTTAGGAAGTTCATTATCCACCATCTGTTCTTGATCATCCAAATTTGTCACGGGCTGCGCATCGGCTGTGGCTCGTTCGACCTGATAAGGGAAACTAAACGAAGCGGTTGGCTCGAACGGAACCCAACCCACTCCGGGAAAAAAGACCTCCACCCAAGAATGAGCATCTTTTCCTCTTACGGTGATGGTGTGATGATTCTCTCCATCCGATGTTACTTCGCCATAAGTGAAGCCTTTTACCCAGCGGGCAGGTATCCCCTGAGTTCGCAGCAAAACCACCATCGAGGTGGAAAAGTGATCGCAATACCCTTCCCTTGTCTCGAAGAGAAACTGGTCGACAAAATCCTGCCCTTCATCCGGGTATGGGATATTGTTGATCTGATAAGAATAGCTTCCCCAGCGGAGATAATGTTCGATCGCCTTTACCTTCTTATAGATGTTGGTCTCATCCCCAACAATCTCAGCGCCCAACTGCTTCACTCGCTCTGGCAAGGTTTCCGGCAGTTGCGTATAGATTCTCATGATCTCTTCCGGATAGCCGGTGGTTGAGTGATGATATTGTTCCGATATCGCGATCAGTTCATCCTCTGAGATCACCGGAATCTCCGCTTCGATCACATAACCCTTGATCGGATATCTTGAGTCAATGCGATGATTGAACTGGCTGTAGTAAAGCAAGGGCTCTGCGGTCGGTTTTTCAGTATAGGTAATGCTTAATACCTGATTTGGCTGGCCGCCCGCAAAAATGAGATTCTCTTCGTTGTTAAAGGTTACATTTTCGGTAACGAGTATAGAATTCTTTGTATGAATAAGCGAAAAAGGGATAATTGAATTGAGAAGAAGCGGCTGGCCCGTAACGGCATAAGATTCCCAACCCTTCCCTGTATAGATCTCCTTCGACTCTCCGCGCCAGTAATGCGCTGGATACCTTTCGCCTCGAACTTCTGCTATAAATACCGTATCCATCGTTTGCCTGAAAGAGCCTCCCAGACGGCTATCGTCATTGCCATATCCGGATACCGCAATGCCTCCTGCTCCTTTCCCGCTTCCACCTTTCATAGCTTGTAAGAAGGAAACCGGATCGGGCCATTGGGGTTCAGCCTTGGGCGCATAAATGCCAACGGTAGTTAAGATCAGAACAATGGCAAGCGTGCAGAGAAACCAGGGAAGTAATTTTAGCTGAAATAGGCTGCGCCTCGTCATCTTCTCCAGCCTCTGCAGATTCACAACGGCAAGCAGAATAAACCCATATGCCAAACTTTTAATTAATGGTGCCCTGCCATCAAAAAGGAAAAAGGTATCAAGGACCGAAAGATAAGTGATGGTAAGAATGAGCAGCCCAATCACTTTGCGTTTGACAATAACTCGATGGTAGAGCAGATAGACCACAATCCAGACAAACAGATAAAAGAGCCCCGTTCTGATTGCCGGATCGATCGCTTCCCAATTCATGCGGATGATCTCATGCCCATATTCCTTCATCAGTTCATAGCTGGAAATGATCCACTCCTTTGCAAATAAAGGCCCATCCCACAAGGTAAAGTGGAACCAATAGAGAAAGAACCCCAACGAAGCAACAAAACTGACCCATTTCCACGGAATCAAGATATAAAGGGAGAAAAATGCCGTAAAGGCAATATAAAACATCCATAATGAATCTCTTCCGGTATCTGTAAACGAGGGCAAAGCCGCAAGCCATTCCCAACCCATCAGGAGAATAAGCAGAAAGAGGATACCCTCCACAATGATTCTTTTAGGATTAAGAAACTTGACCACTGCTGCTCACTCCTTTTAAAGAGTCCAAGAGATCATCACTGTCGATCAAATGGATGGAGACCCCTTCGCGCGTTAACTCACGTAAAATCTCCTTGTCCGAATTGCTTAACCGGTCAAGCATCCAGAATAATTCAACCGATATTTTTTTCATCCTCATCATGGTTAAAGCCTTAACCAACTCTTTATCGACACGCGTAGTCAACACCATTGCTGTCGTGCCAAACGGGATATATGCCAATTGCTTCATCAGGAACTTTGCAAACGGAAAGAGAGAGTTGGCTTCTATTCTTGCCAATTGGGTAAAGAGTCGAACCAACTGTTCCGGACTGCGGGAAAGCGGCAGCAACAACTCATCTTCCTGAAATAGCGCCAGTCCTGCCGTGAACCGATTCTGCAGAGCATACCTAATTAAGGTTGCTGCGAGGCTGACCGAACGTTCGAAAAGATGCGGTCTTGCATGATAGGATCGCCTCTCGCAATCGATAAAAAACATAAAATCATTGGTTACATGATATTCAAATTCTTTCGTCTTTAATTGACCGGTTCGCGCCGTCGCTTTCCAATGTATACGGCTCAGGCGATCGCCATTCACATAATTCCGAATTCCCATCACCGAGGTAACATCCTCGGCGGTTCGATTCAAAGAATAGGTGATTCCCGTGTTTTTCTCATTGATGGAACGAAAAGACCGCAGTTCTTGATAGGAAGGGTAAACCAAGACCGATGAGGGAATCTGCTCTTTGTATGTTTTTTGGAAAAAGCCAAAAAGATCTCCAACGTGTATCACCACCTCATTGAAGTGATGTTCTCCCCTGGGTATTTTGGCAATTTCATATTCAAAATAAAAATGCTTCTTCGCGCCTACAATCTGCCATAAGCGATTCCCTGACGTTTGCGGTTCAACTCTCTGCGGTACAACATCTTCAATCGATACCCACAATAAGAATAACGGCCGGTTAAATTCCACTTCAATCTCAACCTGCAAATTCTGGCCGGCAGTCAGTTGTTGCTGTCCAATATGGCGGTGTACCTTCACTGAACTGAGCAGGCTAACAAGAAGCGCTATCTCCAATAAAGTAAACCCAAGGAGAAAATAGAATAAAAACCCGCTTACAAAACCACCCTGAAATTGTTTAAAGACAAATGCTGCCGCCAAAAAACCGAAAAGCGCAAGAAGCCCTTTCCATTTAAGCTCTCTCATGCTTTCACCGACTCTCATTTCGTAAAGACAGGAACGCGCGTATGATTCAAGACATCGCGAATCACTTGCTCCACGCTTATACCGCTAAGGCGGCTCTCAGATTTTAGAATAATGCGGTGCGCCAGACAGTAGAGCGCCATGTTGCGTATATCGTCTGGCACGACATAATCTCTTCCTTGCAAGAGTGCACAAGCCTGAGAAGTCTTAAGCAGAGCAATTGATCCGCGAGGGCTTGCGCCAAGATAAACGGCATGATGTTTTCTTGTGCCTTGTGTAATCTCGACAATATATTGCCGCAGGCTTTTCTCGACATGAACCGCTTTTACTTGTTGTTGCAGTTCTATCAGTTCTTTAGCCGTAATCACGGGTTGAAGCTCTTCAATCGGATGCCGGTGTTGAATTCGATTTAAGATCTCAACCTCTTCGTTGAATTGTGGATAGCCCATGTTTAGCTTCAGCAGAAAGCGATCCAGTTGAGCTTCCGGCAATGGAAACGTACCTTCATATTCAATCGGATTCTGCGTAGCCAGAACAAAGAAGGGCGTAGGGAGAGCATAGGTTGTTCCATCTACGGTCATGCTGCCTTCTTCCATCGCTTCCAAGAGGGCCGCTTGAGTCTTCGGTGAGGTGCGATTAATTTCATCGGCCAATACCACATTTGCCATAATGGGCCCAGGACGAAACTCAAATTCTGCCGTTTTTTGATTATAGATGGATATGCCCGATACATCTGAAGGCAAAAGATCAGGAGTAAATTGAATTCTTTTAAATTCAAGGCCGATAGATTTTGAGATGGCACGGATCAGCATCGTCTTCCCCACTCCGGGAACATCCTCAAGCAATACATGCCCACCACATAACAGCGCAACCAAACTATATTGAATCACATCGCGTTTGCCGATGATTACTTTTTCCACATTTTGAACAATTTGCTGCAGCAAATGATTGGGTTGATCATATTGCATCGGTTTCATCCTCTCTTCCTCTATCCTCTCATAATATGTCAAACTATACATCTCTCTTTTATTTCTATTTTCTCGTATTGAAATCCTTTATTTTTCTGTTGGTATGATTGCCATTTTTTATTATATGGTATTAAACGAAATATCCCCCCTGGTCAGACTGGGGGGATATTTACCGATTCGATCTCTTAAACTTTAAATTTCTCAATGCTGAGTCGGAGATCCTCAGCCAATTTGTTAAGATGGATGAGATTTTGATTGATCTTTTCGATCGCTTTGTTTTGCTGTTCGGCAGATGCGGAGGTTTCCTCAACCCCTGCGGCAGTCTCTTCAGAGACAGAGGCAATTTGTTCGATCAGGTAATTGATCTCTTTGCTCCGTTCTGCAATTAACTCCATGCGCGCGGAACTGCTTCGGATTCGTTCTACCGTATCGGCCACAGCGTTATAGATTGTCGCGAAGGAGTTGCCTACCTCTTTGATTTTGGAGGTTCCCTCTGTCACCTCGTTATATCCTTGATGCAAGGACTCTACCACTTCTTTGCTCTCATCCCTAATTCCATCTATAATCTCAGATATCTTGGCAACATATTCATTGGTTCGCTCCGCCAGCTTGCGCACCTCATTGGCAACCACGGAGAAGCCCGATCCTGCCTCTCCTGCGCGTGCAGCTTCGATCGCTGCATTGAGGGCTAAGAGGTTGGTCTGGTCTGCAATCTCTTTAATTACATCTGTAAATGAGGTAATATTTTGCGTCTTATGATCCAACAGCTTCACTTTCTCAACGGAATCAAGAACAATATCATTGATGCGCGACATCTGTTCCACAAAAGAGGCCATCTGACTGCGGCCGCTTTCCGCAGACTGAAGAACTTCCCCGGACGAGGCCTCCATCTCGTTGCTTTCCTGATTCGCCTCCATAATCTGCTGATTAAATTGTTCAATTAAATGAACAATTTCGCTCGCAGAACGGGCCTGATCTTCTGTTCCGACCGACAATTGCTCCATCGTCAGCACGATCTGCTCACTGCCTAACTTCAATTCATTCATTGACCTTGTCAATTCTTCGCTCTGCGCACGAATGGAATGAGTCACATCCAGGATCTGCCGTGTCATTTGTTGCAGATTGCCGCTCATTACATTTACGGAATCATACAATTGCCCGATTTCATCTCTGCTTGGCGCTTTTAGCTTCTCGACCGCGAGATTTCCTTCTGCAATTTGGTTGCTGATATTTACCACTTGTTTTAAATTGCGATTCACCCTGCGGAATATAAGAAACGTGATCAGTCCGCCTGCTGCAATGGCGATCAATGTAGATACCAGAAGCAACTGAAGGGAATCTGCAAGATAACTTTTCGCATTCGCGACGGAGTCCTCTCTCTGAATCCGTAACAATTCTTGCAGCTTTCTCGTGTTTTCCAGCGTAACCGAGCGCAGTCCTGAGGCTGACTCCATCACTTTGATCGCCTCCTCAAGACGATTCGCTTTTACATTCGGAATAATCTCTTCTTCGAACAACTGATCCATCTTCTGATTGTTATTTATAATTTTATCTAATAAGGCTAAATGCTCTTCCTGATTGATCTGCTCTCTGATATGCGCGATCGAGCTTTCAAATTCCCTGCTGATCATTTGATATTGGTTGATCTTCTGTTGAAGCTGCAGGATGACGTATTCGGAAATCTGAATATATTTCGAACTGAATAGGGAGCCTAATTCGGTCACCTCTATCGAAAGAGCGCCTTTCGATTCAACCTCATCGATGTTTTCGCTCACCTTGAACAAATTGATATTATTAAAAAAGATGGCAATTACAAAGAAAAGGATTGGCACTAAGACCGTCAGTCCTACCTTCCAGCCAAAACTGAGGTGTCTTTTGCCGGGGTTCACTTTTAATCTCTTTCCCATCTCTTCACCCCTCCTATCTTTTCTCGATCAATAATTGGGCAATCTTCCTTAGGGATAATTGATTTTGCGCTTCAATTTTCTCGATCCACTCTTTTTTGATGCCGTCAATTCCCTGAAAAGCCCCGCAGAGACTTCCGACAATCGCGCCATTGGTATCTGCATCATCGCCTATATTGATCGCAGCGAGGATTCCCTCTTCAAACCTGCCGTAAGACGCATAGAAAACGCCTAAAGAGAAGGGAATCGATTCATAGCTCTTCATGCCCGCTCCAATGTAACGGTATAAAAGATAACAAATCTCCTCTACGCTTTTTCCGTTATGTTGCTCTACAAGCTCCATCGCCCATTGAATCCGATCTGCCACCGATGGCGCAGGAATGTCGTATCCCGCTTCTTCCCCCTTTCTCGCTGCATAAACAGCCGCTTCCATCACCTCTTTGGGAGTGATATTCTCTTTCATCGCCATCGCAATTGCTCCAGCGATTGCTGCGGTCGAGGCAACCCCTGGTTTGCTGCCATGTGAGGGCAAGGCGGACAAAATCGCATTATCGATAGCCTGATCCAATTCGCCATGGTAGAAGATCCCAATCGGAGCGACGCGCATGGCTCCCCCATTGGTGTCGCCCATTCTGCCGGCGATGCGGTAATCCCTTCCTTCAATGATGCTTTCCAGGAATCTGCGCGTACTTGGGCCAATCACGGTAGAGTCTAACATCTTATGTGTAATCGCCCATTCTCTCATTTTGGCGATAAATGTCTCTTCATCAAAGAATCCCTTTTCAATCAGAACAGAAGAGATAATTAAGCATTCCTGCGTATCATCGGTTACCTCTCCCTCTTTTAATTGTTGATGAGCTTTTTGCTCATCGTGCGGCATCATAAAATCGGTAATTCTTCCATAACGCTCTTCAATCTGTTTAGGCGTCATAAAGGAGGCTGGCATCCCCATTGCATCTCCGATCGCCAATCCTACCAAAGAACCATATGCGTGATTAATCATCCTGTAATCCCCCTAGTTCCTGCATATCATCTGATGTACATCGTTAATCGTAAATGATCCGTGCGGTCCCATAATTTGCGCGGTTAAAGCCCCGCAGGCACTGCCAATGCGCAACGCCTGTTCCAGCGAATAATCTTGAACCAAGCTATACAATAATCCCCCTGCAAAGCTATCTCCAGCACCTGTCGTATCGATGCTGTTCACCGGATATGCGGGCATGACAATACACTGATGCTTGCTCTTGGCGTGAACGCCGTTGCCCCCCATCTTCTCAATCACCCACTCCACACCATGATCGAACAACCAATCGGCGAGCGACTCTTCGGGCCGAACCAATTCAGCTAATTGTTGATACTCGACGTGATTGGGCGTTACGATATCAGACAGATTTAAAACAGAAACCAGCATCTCGGATTCGATCTCGCTCACCAAGGGCCCCGGATCGAAGAGAATGCGTCCGCCATGCCCTTTGATGCGCTTAAGAACAGTTAAAATCTCTTGATAATAGTCGGGATTTAACAGATAGTAACCCGTCAAGTAAACGAAACCAATCTTATCTAAAACAAACGGACTGATCATATCCAGAGAGAAACGTTCTTCACAACCCTTATAAGTTAAAAATGTACGTTCTCCGGATGGTTCTATGATCGATACCGAATAACCCGTGGATTGCTGGCTGCAAATCTTAATGCAATCCAGATTAAAGCCCTTCTCCCTCAGGTATCTTTCAATCTCCTTACCCCAATGATCATCGCCGATGTTGGCCACAATATATGCTTCACAGCCCAGATTCTTTAACGTAGCGGCAACATTGACCGCGCAGCCGCCGACGCGAAAAAACGACTTTTGAATGCGGGTATCCTGACCCTGTTGGGGGAAACGATCCACCAACATATAATGGTCCATGATTACGCCGCCCATGATCAGTATTCTCTGCCTCATCGCACTCACCTTACTCGGCCAGAACCAACATATTTTTCTCGTCCCATGAAAGGCTTACTTCATCCCCAATCGCAAACCGCTGCCCCGTCGAATCATTCTGGATTTGGACTTTAAATTCTTGTCCAAGCGCTTCAATGCGGTAGATGGTTATGTTTCCCACATAGGTGATAAAGTTAACTTTTCCACGCAGATGGTTGAGGCCATTTTCCTGTGTATGGCTCACCCGAATCTTTTCCGGCCGAATCGATAGCGTATATGGCTGGTTCTGAACCAAGCGATCCGCATGATAAACCCTTACTTTTGCATCACCATTCAAAGCAAAGAGAGCGGTATCGCCATTCTGCTCCAATAACCTGCCTTGGATAAAATTAGACTCTCCCAAGAAGCTGGCTACAAAGGTATTGGCCGGCCTCTCATAAATACTCTCCGGTCTTCCCATCTGCATGATCTTTCCGTCCTTCATCACGATCATCTGATCGGACAATGTCATTGCCTCTTCCTGATCATGCGTAACAAAGATCGTGGTGATTCCTACCCGTCGTTGAATCTCCCGCAATTCTACCTGCATCTCTACACGCAATCGTTTATCTAAAGCGCTTAGACTTTCATCCAACAAAAGCAGACTCGGCTTAATGACCAGCGCTCTCGCAAGAGCCACGCGCTGTTGCTGTCCGCCGGAAAGCTGTTTCGGTTTGCGCTTTTCAAAACCTTTTAAACGAACCATCTCAATCACTTGGGCTACTTCTTCTTTAATCTGAGCTTTGGGAATTTTTCGCTGCTGTAATCCGTACGCGATATTCTCCTCTACCGTCATATGCGGAAACAGGGCATAGCTCTGGAAAACCATGCCGATATTTCTCTTATGGACAGGTATGTCGTTTATCTTTTTGCCATCCAGATAGATTTCGCCTTGATCCGGTTTTTCAAAACCGGCAATCATTCGTAAAGTAGTGGTCTTGCCACAACCTGATGGTCCCAAGAGCGAAAGGAAACTCCCCTTTTCCACTTCAAACTGGATCTGGTCTACGATTCTATTTCCGTTATATTGTTTAACTAGATTTTGTATGGATAAATAGGCCATGGTTCCCCTCCTACTTCATGAAAGATTTAAGCGTTTGCCCCATCAGCAGGACAATCAGGAGCAAAATTGCAATCGTGCCGCCTAAAATCAGTGTTGAAACAGCGTTAATCTCAGGTGTAAACCCAAACTTGATCGAAGAGTAGATCTCAATCGGAAGTGTGGAAGATCCCATCGGAATCAGAAAGTAAGAGAGAATAAAGTTATCAAATGAGATCATAAAAGCCAGGAATCCTCCCGCAAGAATGGCAGGAAAGATTAACGGCAAAATAATGCGAATAAAGGTTGTCCAATCATTGGCGCCAAGGCTGGCCGATGCTTCCTGTAAGAAATGATCCATCCCTTCCATGCGCGCCCTCAGAACCATCACGGCATATGGAAAAGAGACGATCACATGACCGATCAACAAAATAATAAAATTGCGGTCCAATCCAACTGCTCTGAGCAGGAGAAGCAGTGACAGCCCCATGATCAACCACGGAATGCTTAATGGCAGAACGACAAACGACTGGATCCAGTTTTTCAGCTTTGATTTGCTCTTTGACAATCCCAGCATGAGACAGGTAGCCAGAATTACGGAGATCAGACCCGTCAAGAGCGCAAGATAGATGCTATTAAAGGTTGACTCGATCAGTCTTGTGTTGGAGAACAGCTCATGATACCATCTCGCGCTAAATTCAAAAGGCAGTGTATTGTACTGCGACTTATTAAAAGACATGAGGACTAATACTGCGATCGGCGTATATAGGAACAAAAAGATGATCAACAGGTAGAACCATGATGCGATTTTTTTCACCATCGACTAATCCTCCTTGGTTAATCGGGATAAGAGCCAAAGCGATAGAAATACCATTGCAAGCAGAATAAACGCAATGGCGGACCCAAAATTCCAGCCATAGATTTCAAAGAACTGGTCTTCAATCACCGTGCCAATTACGGAGCCTTCCGTTCCTCCCAATATTCTCGGCTCCACAAAAACACCCAAGGATGGTACAAATATTAAGATCGCTCCTGTGATGATTCCCGGTTTGCTTAAAGGCAAGATAATCCTGCGGAAGGTCTCCCATGAAGAGGCTCCCAAGCTTCTTGACGCTTCCAGCAATGACAAATCTACCTTTTCCAAAGACATATAAATCGTCAGTACCATATAAGGAAAGAAAATATGGACAAGCGAGATGATCACCGCTGTCTGCGTAAATAAGATTCCCAGACCCCCATCGCCGATGAGATGAAGTTTTCGCAACAAATAGTCGAGGATTCCGCCATCCTGCAAGAAAGTCATCCATGAGTAGGCGCGAACCAGTTGACTGGTCCAGAAGGGAATAATGATCAGCAGCAATAGTAGATTCTTCCCCTTTTGAATCACCTTAGCCATGATATAGGCGACGGGATAAGAGATCAACAAGCAGATGAAGGTCACGATCAAGCTCATCCTGATCGTCTTCCAGGTCAGTTGTAAGTAAAACGCCTTCTTAAAGAAATTGATATAATTGTCCAAGGTAAAGGAGGCTTCCGCCCCATCACTGAGAAAGCTGTAATATAGCATGATGAACAAGGGGATAATCCCAAAAGCAAAAAGCATAAACATAGCCGGGCTCATTAGCAGAATCGACTTTCTCACCTAATCCCTCCTTCAAAAGACGATGATCAATAAGGCAGGATCTCCCTGCCTTATCTTAAAAGATTCAAGATGAACGCATTAATTTGCTTTTACTTCATGCCAAAGCTCGTTCCATGCTTTCTTAACCTCTTCCGGATGGTAAGAGATAAAGAATAGCTTGGATATCGACTCTTCATCCAAGCCCATCTCTTGTACAAAATCAGGATCAAGCGCATCGACCACTTGTGTATTTACCGGTGCCGGTCCGCCCGAATTTACCCAGTTGGTTTGGAATTCCTTCCCGATCATATAGTTAATAAACTCTAGCGCCAAATCTTTATGAGGAGCATCCTTCACGATGGCCCAGTTATCTACCCAGCCGATGGCTCCCTCTTTCGGAATCACGTATTTTAAAGGAACTCCCTCTTTTTTCATTGAGGCGGACTGACCGCTCCAAGCCAGGCCAATTGCGATCTGTTTATTGGCGAATAACTTCGAAAATTCATCTCCGGTTTTCCAGTAAGTGCGGTTTAAAGGTTTTTGCTCAAGCAACTTCTCCTTGATTTTATTGAGATCACTCGGATTATTCGGATCATCATTTAAAGCTATGGCTGCAATCATAACTGCATCATTAAAGTCGTCGCGGATCGCGATTTGACCCTTATACTTCTCATCCCAGAAGACTTGAATGGAATCGATCTCTTCTGTCACCAATTCCGGATTATAGGCGATTGAGGTAGATCCCCAGACCCACGGAATGGCATAGACATCCCCATCCTTAGAGTTCTCCGGCAGGTTCTTGAATTTTGGATTAACATATTGATAGTTTTCAATTTTATCCACATCAATCTTTTCCAGCAGTCCTTCCTCAATGGCCACTGGCAGGATCGAAGAGTTCGGCAGCACCACATCAATTTTGCCTACTCCTCCGGTTCTTAGACGAGTGAGCAATTCCTCTTCTGAAGCCATATATTCGTGAACGATTTTACAATTGCATTTTTCTTCAAAAGACTTCATCAGTTCGGGATTATCCGAACCGTAATCCTTCCAGTTCACGACAACCAATTCGCGTTTTTCTCCCGCTTGATCTTTCCCGTTGCCTGATTTCCCGCCGCAACCGCTTACAATCAAAGTAATGGTTAAAAGAATACTAAGAATCGACATGCTCTTCTTGAACATCTCTACTCCCCCTTGGTTTAATTCATTGTGGTCATAATCTTGATTTCAATATTTGGGCCGTAAACAACCTTAACCCTCTCGATTTCGCGGTCCTCTTCGTCAAAAACCCTTCCTTCAGCCAGCAACAGGCTCTCTTCTGAGTCCAGCTTAAAGATTTCGATCATCCTCTCATCACACTTGACAGGGCTCATTTTGATTTCAGAGTACCTTGGAAAGATCGAGTACCGGTTGCGAAAAACATGATAGAGCGACTCCCTTTCAAAATCATACTGATCGATATCAGGGAATAACTTTAACGGCAAGATGGAAGTGTCGATGGTTAAGAAAATCACCTTCTCTTCCTTCTTCACTCCCCTGGCACGCACCAATTTGAAATAGGCCTCATCCTGTATATAAATCCTCTTTTGTTCGAGCACTTTCGATACAGGAACTTCATTTTTCTTCGTTAAATAATCGGTAAATCCCCCAAAATTCCATAAGCTGTACTTCACCTGCTGGAATCGCACATAGGTGCCTTTACCATGAATCTGCTCCAGCAATCCTTCATTTACAAGGTTGGATATCGCTTTACGTACAGTGGTGCGAGTGATCTGATATCTTTTCGTTAATTCTGTTTCAGAGGGAATTTTCTCCCCCGGCACATATTGCCCAGAAAGGATCTCCTCTCTTAATCGCCTTTGCAGTTGCATATATAACGGGACCGGATCTGATTTATCAAGCACAACTCTCACCTCCTTGTACACTTGTCTGTACAAGTTAATTCGACATAATTTTCTCAATTCCTTCTTTACTAAAATTTTTTATTAAAAAATTTTTCCATGCAAACAGCCCTCTTCTCAATGATGAGAAAAGGGCTGTACAGGATTCCCCGAGTCGGAAAACTGGTCCAGACTTTTAAAAACATACCCTTGGCGTTGCGCCTCGTCAATGATGGCAGACAAAGCTTCAGCATTATCCTTGGATACGGCGTGCAACAGGATGACAGCGCCCGGATGAAGTTGTGCAACCACCTGCTGATAAGCGTATTGAGCTCCTGCCTGCTTTTTGGTCTCCCAGTCTCTGTAAGCTATGGACCAGAATACGTTGGTATATCCCAGCGAACGGCTTACGGCCAGCGTTCGCTCGCTGAAAATGCCTCTGGGCGGGCGCAAGAAGCGCATCTCTTTCTGACCGGTGAGTGCGGCCACTTCCATTTTGACGCGATCCAGTTCCTCTTTGATTTGAGCATCCGAAATTTGCGTCATATCCGGATGGCTCCAGGAGTGATTGCCGATGAGATGACCTTCTGCAGCCATTCTCTTGATTAACTCCGGCTGATCCTTCACGTAATGTCCGGTTACAAAGAAGGCGGCGGGAATCTGCTTCTCCCTTAATACGTCAAGAATTTTGGCTGTGTTTCCATTTTCATAACCGTTATCAAAGGTAAGATAAAGCTCTTTTGCGCTGGTGTTGCCCTGAAAGATCGCCCCGTGCTTTTGCAATATCTCCTTGAAACCTTCTTGATCAATCGAGGCAGGAACCCCTCCCCTGCTTTTCTTGAATCCAAAATGAAATGGTTTATTCTGTAGAGCTGTAGCCTGTGTTGTGACAAAAAGCAGACCAACCAACAGCAAGATCGCCATCGTCGACAGCCTGCATTTCAACATCATCACCCCTGCGCTATTTTTATTTTGGGACAAAGGTAATATTCCACAAAAGAAGCAATATCATCCGTTTCATTGTTGTTTTCGTTGGTTTTTCGCGATTGTTCCGCATGCACACATCCTAATCTCCTTCTTGCTGCATATTTTGTAATAGAAAATAACAAATGAGAGTGATCATCATGACGAATCATAGCGGACCCGGCACTGCACCATGCACAGGACCAGGTACTGCACCCTGTACAGGCCCTGGTACTGGACCCGGCACTGGCCCCGGTACCGGGCCTGGTCCGTGCATAGGGCCATGCCCCCCAGAGCCACCAATACCATCCATGAGAATCATACCTACGGTCAACAGATTTTTCTTTATTCCGACCACCGATTTACACCTTAACAACCCCCAGACGATTCCGGCAAACCAATTTATCAATGACAGCGGAAATCCGGTTACCAGCTTCCCAGATTTAGATCACAGCAGCTACCTTAATCTCTACATCAACGGGATATTGCAAGAAGGGGGATTATATCGCTTAAGCACTGATGCGCTAACAATTGCACCCACAGGAGATTCGATTTATGCGGGAACTTCAATCATCATTGAAACCGTTCAATTCTCGCTCCAACTCATCTCGTAAAAATGAGTCAATATCTCTCTCCATCAGCCCAAACACTTTTCGCATTTTGTCATTTATTAAGATAGAAAGGAGGTGAATCAAATATGGCGATCATCAAAGCTTTTTTAGCCGGCAGAAGATTTGTCTCTACTGCAGGCGCAGGTACAGGTACTGGTGCTACATTTTCGATTGCTGCAACAGCTTTTACGGACGACTCTGGCGCAACTGCCACAGCATTTCCAGCTTCATTTGCGTACTACAATCTTTACATTAATGGTGTGCTTCAGACATCTGACACCTCATCTGTGACCACTGCTGCGATCACTATCCCGGACGGTGACGTTCTCGATCCAGCGACGCCGATCATGGTTGAATTTGTTGTAAACTAGGTTTTTATGCTTTCCCAAAATCCTTTTTCAAACAAAATAATATAAGCCCCATCGGTGGAAGTGAAGGAGTTGCTCATCCAGCGATGGGGAATCAAGTAACCCTTATGAGCCATTTAATCGATATTGAAAACATGTGATTTAATCGTGATTTTTATCAATCAGGAGGGGGTGACTAACCCCCGTCCTCTCATTTTTACAAATATATATAGACTTGACCTGATTAATTTATTTGTTTTATATACTCTAAGATTTTTTCCGAATTCTCAGAAGTACCTTTAAGAGAATAATATATATTGTCTTTAAAAAATAAATAAATAGTCGCTGAATTTCCTTTATAAATAGTCACGTATGTGTTACCAATAAGTGTACTCTGTTCTTTCATTTTTGGATAAGAGGGTTTAGATGAATATAAGCCTAAAATAATATTATTAGAGTACTTTATTTTTACGGAAGGACTAACAAAACCATCGTCAATCTTTTGAATTGATTTTATTTTCCATCCTTCAGGTAATTTAGGAGCTATATAGCGATTTAGTACAATTGGAATCTCTTCAATAGTAATACTTTGGTTATAATCTTCTTTATATATGATTGACAGTACAATTAATAAAAGAATAATAGTAAAAATAGGTATAAAAATCATTTTCAAATACATAAACCTTTTACTGGTCATGAAGTTCTCCTTAATTTATATATTTGTTATCCTTTTATTCATCAAAATCCAACATATTCCGTAAAACAAAAATTTTCATCCACTATTAATAGAATACGTAACTTTACTCTTGCAAAAATCTTATCGTCAAAAAATGTTTATCATACCTTTTGCAGAAAGGCATTAATAAAAAGGACATCTGCTTTAGCATTTCAATATTCCAATTAAAGGAAACCCCTTGGTGCAATGGTAACCGTTTATCAAAATATCGTCAAGTTAAACCAGAAGACAAAAGTACATGTTCACATTGCCTAGCTATTTCCCATGTTGTGACCGGAAACTTACTCCTTCTGCCTATTTTGGTAAGAAGCGCGGGGCTTCTCCTATATGGAGAAGTCCCTTTATTAAGGTAATCTACTATCTAATCTGGCGTCAATTTAATCTCTAGATCTTTGTAAAAAATGGGTTTATTCATGGACTTGGTATAGAGCAGTAGCTTTTGATCCGCTTTCACCGGAGGTATCGATAACTTCCCTTCACGACAAGGGAAAAAAAAGGGTTTCGACGTTCAGCAGAACGCCGAAACCCTTGATATATAAACGCTTTATCCGATATCTTACATCATGCCACCCATATCTGGCATTGCAGGAGAAGATTTTTCTTTTTCAGGAATATCGGATACAGCGGCTTCAGTTGTGAGGAACATCATCGCAACGGAAGCAGCATTTTGCAACGCGGAGCGAGTTACTTTAGCAGGGTCTACGATACCTGCTTCGAACATGTCAACCCACTCGCCGGTAGCAGCGTTGTAACCAATTCCCAGTTTTTCGTTCTTTAAGCGTTGAACAACTACAGAACCTTCTTGACCAGCATTTTCTGCGATCATGCGGATTGGCTCTTCAAGGGCGCGAAGCACGATGCGAACACCAGTCAATTGATCGCCAGTAGCTTCTACTTTCTCAACAGCAGGAATTACATTGACGAGCGCTGTACCACCGCCAGCTACGATACCTTCTTCAACCGCAGCACGAGTAGCGTTCAATGCGTCCTCGATGCGGAGTTTCTTCTCTTTGAGTTCGGTTTCAGTAGCCGCACCAACTTTGATTACAGCTACACCGCCAGCAAGTTTCGCCAAGCGCTCTTGCAATTTCTCGCGGTCAAACTCAGAAGTAGTCTCTTCGATTTGTTGTTTGATAGCAGCCACGCGAGCTTTGATTTTATCCGCATCGCCAGAGCCTTCTACGATTGTGGTAGTTTCTTTGGTGATTACCACTTTGCCTGCGCGACCTAATTGATTGATCTTGGCAGATTTAAGCTCAAGTCCAAGATCTTCGGTAATCACTTGACCACCAGTCAAGATCGCGATATCTTCAAGCATCGCTTTACGACGGTCACCGAAGCCAGGAGCTTTAACAGCAACGGCAGTAAATGTTCCGCGTAACTTGTTCACGACTAAAGTAGCGAGCGCTTCACCCTCAACATCTTCAGCGATGATTAGAAGCGGACGGCCTTGTTGCAATACTTGCTCCAAGATTGGCAGAATATCTTGAATGCTGGAAATCTTCTTATCCGTGATCAAGATATATGGATTTTCAAGCACTGCTTCCATTTTATCCGTATTGGTTACCATGTAATGAGAAGCATATCCGCGATCGAATTGCATTCCTTCTACAACATCAAGTTCAGTGTAGAAGCCTTTCGATTCTTCAACGGTAATTACTCCGTCATTACCTACTTTTTCCATAGCGTCTGCAATCAATTTTCCTACTTCTTCATCAGCAGCGGAGATTGCAGCAACTTGCGCGATGGCAGATTTGCTTTCCACTTTCTTTGCAATTCTCTTAAGCTCTTCCACTGCAGCCGCAACTGCTTTTTCAATTCCTTTGCGGATCACCATTGGGTTAGCCCCAGCGGTAACATTCTTAAGCCCTTCGCGGATCATTGCTTGAGCAAGAACTGTAGCCGTTGTAGTACCATCCCCAGCTACATCGTTCGTTTTGGTAGCAACCTCTTTTACAAGTTGCGCACCCATATTTTCATATGGATCTGCAAGTTCGATCTCTTTCGCAATGGTTACCCCATCGTTTGTGATCAGTGGAGAACCAAATTTCTTTTCTAATACAACATTACGGCCTTTAGGACCTAATGTTACTTTCACAGCATTTGCAAGCGCATCAACCCCACGCAACATCGCGCGGCGCGCATCTTCGCCAAAACGGATTTCTTTAGCCACTTTCGTCTCCTCCTTCTAATATGTAGGATTTCTTTCGTTCAGTTTACTCAATAATCGCAAGGATATCGGATTCTCTTAAGATGAGATATTCTTTTTCGCCATATTTTACTTCTGTGCCCGCATATTTGGAGTAGATCACTTTATCTCCTTCGCGCACATCGAGAGGAACGCGTTTGCCATCTTCTAAACGGCCATTTCCTACTGCTATTACTTTACCTTCTTGCGGCTTCTCTTTCGCAGTATCTGGTAGTACAATGCCGCTAGCTGTTTTTTCTTCTTTTGCTGCGGGCTCAACGATTACCCGATCACCTAATGGTCTTAACACTGCAAATTCCCTCCTTTAAGTCTTTATTAGCACTCACTCAACACGAGTGCTAACACACTTATTATAATACTCGGTGGGGAAGTTTTTTGCAAGTCTAATTTCAACTTTTTGCGGAATTCTTTTTCGTTCAAGACGGGCAATCCATCGGATTGGCCGTAACAGCTATCGAGATCATAACCTCGATAAATAAGAAAAGCACTCAAGCAAGCCGAAGGAACAACTTACTGAAGTGCTTACATTAGGTATATCTTGAACGATCATCAATCCGTACACCTTCTTAGGTGGACAGAATCACTATGCTTTATTTTTAGGTTCTTGGTCAGACGTAATATCTTGAGCCGCCTTTTTAAATTCTTTCAACGTGTTTCCAAAAGCACGACCAATTTCGGGCAATTTACTCGGACCGAAAATGATAAGCGCAATGATCAGCAATATAATTAAACCTGGAAACCCGATATTGCTTAACATAATTTACACCTCATTTCATCACTTTAACAATTGAAGGGCAGGAGCGATTAAATCGATGATTGCTTTCAGACAAGTCTCTGCGGCTGCAGGAGAGCCCGGCAAATTAATAATTAAGGTTTTCCTCCGAGTACCGGCAACAGCTCGCGTAAAGATCGCATATTTCGATTGTTCCATCGCTCTGCGGCGCATCTCCTCGGCCAGTCCCGGAATGACCCGATCGATTACCTGTAATGTTGCTTCCGGTGTCACATCACGCGGACTTAACCCCGTTCCTCCTGTTGTGATGATCAGATCGGTCTTTTCAAGGTCAATCATCTCCAAAAGCGCCTCTTTAATCTCCTCGATCTCATCAGGGACGCATTTATAGGTGATCACTTTCCCATCAAAAGAGTCGGCTAACATCTTTGCAATTAAATCTTTGCTTAAATCCTCCCGTTCACCGCGCGATCCCCGATCACTACAGGAAAGTATTCCAATTCGCCACATAAAGACGCTTCTCCTCCTTGAACCCGTAACAAATAAAAATAGAATACTACTTATATATTTTACATGAATCATTCGATTTTTGCCTAGTGCAGCGATCGGAAATATGAACATTCGGTGAACACGCACTTCACTTTAATGGTTAGTATATCCATTCTGCTTCCGTTATAATTGCATCAAGCGGCTGATCCCATGGTTCTGTCGGGATTTTTGGAACGATTTGTAGCGAATAAGCGGGTGCCATCAGAAATGGCTTATGATTTAACCTGCTTAGATAACGGTCGTAATATCCAGCTCCATACCCGATTCTGTTCCGCTTTCGGTCAAAGGCTACACCCGGGATAATCATGAGATCGATCTTTTCATTCGTATGGCTTAGGCATGATCGCTTAGGTTCCATGATTCCATAATTCCCTTTTTCCAAGTCGCTCCAACTTTCAATTCTATAAAACGTCATGCTTCGGCTCGCTTTATCCGCTTTAGGAACAAAGATCTGCTTATCCATGCGCCAGCATTCCTCTATCAAGGCAGAAATGTCTACCTCATCACGGAAAGGAATATAGGCAAAGATGATTTCAGCCACCTGAAACTGCTTGGAACACAGTATCTCCTGCACGATTTTTCTCGAAGCCTGTTCTCTCTCTTCTATGGCAAGCTGACTGCGTCTGCGCAATATTTCTTGGCGAAGCCTCTCTTTCTCGTCTCGATCAAGCTCCATCCAAACTACCTCCAAACTTCTTACCATTGTGAAAAACAGCCATTTACTCTAAACTATGAGTACACCACACTTTCCACAACCTGATGAGGTGTTCTTATGATCCTGCTGAATGTTCAACAAGTTCATAAATCGTTTGGGGCAAATCCCATCCTTGAACAGATTAATCTTACCATTTCCGAAACTGAGCGTATAGGGCTGGTCGGAAAGAATGGTGCCGGCAAATCAACATTATTAAAAATCATTACGGGTCAGCTTCTTCCCGATGCAGGTACCGTTACCCTGGCCAAAAACAAGACGATGGGTTATTTGGCGCAAGATAGCGGTTTAGACAGTGAACGTACCATTTGGGAGGAACTGCTCCTTGTATATATAGAAGTGATCAACCTGGAAAAGGAGATGCGTCGCCTTGAACAGCAGATGAGCGATCCGCAACTGATAGAAAATGCCGAACGCTATGAAAAGCTGATGGAGGAATATGCTCGGATCAGCCAGGATTTTCAAGAAAAGGACGGTTTTTCTTATCAAGCGCAGATCAGAAGCCTGCTGAAGGGTATGGGATTTGATGAAGAGATGTGGCAAATGAAGATCTCCACACTATCCGGAGGACAAAAAACCCGATTGGCGATGGTAAAGCTTCTGCTGACTAAGCCCGACCTGCTTATTTTGGACGAGCCGACCAACTATCTGGATATTGCCACACTGACTTGGCTCGAAGGCTATCTGCAAACTTATCCCGGAGCCATTCTCGTCGTCTCACACGACCGCTATTTTCTGGATAAGATCGTCACTGCCATTTATGAAATTGAACAGAACCGCATCAAGAAATATGTTGGCAATTATAGCTCATATCAACAACAGAAAAAAGAGGAGTATGAACAGGCCTTAAAGCTCTATACCAGGCAACAAGCAGAGATTAAACGATTGGAAGAGTTTGTGCAAAAGAATATTGTACGCGCCAGCACGACCAAACGGGCACAAAGCAGGCGCAAGGTGCTGGAAAAGATGGAGCGAATGGAGCGGCCGGCAACCGATCCCTCCCTTTCTCGTTTATCCTTTGAAATCGAGCGGATGACCGGAAATGATGTTCTTACGGTTTCAGACCTTTCGATTGGATATCATCAGCCGATTGCGGAACATATTACGTTTCGCGTCGAACGCGGAGAGCGAATCGCCATCGTGGGCCCGAATGGAATTGGAAAAAGCACATTGCTGAAAACCCTGCTTGGAGAAATCGCTCCCCAAGCTGGAGCCTTTCAATGGGGAGCTCAGGTGAAAGTGGGATACTATGATCAGGAACAATCCCAACTAGATGAGAATAAGCGGGTGATTGATGAGATCTGGGATGACTACCCCTTGATGCCTGAATTGGAGATACGCTCACTCTTGGGGCGGTTTCTCTTTAGCGGTGAAGAGATAGAGAAAAGGGTCTCGGTGCTCAGCGGAGGAGAGAAAGCGCGACTCGCACTGGCAAAGCTCTTGCTCACCAAAGCAAATGTGCTCCTGCTCGACGAGCCGACCAACCATCTCGACCTTTATAGCAAAGAGGTATTGGAACAGGCCCTGCTCGAATATCCCGGGACGCTACTCTTTATTTCCCATGACCGCTATTTCCTAAATCGAATCAGCACGCGCACACTCGAATTAAAGGAAGACCGGATCATCTCCTACCTTGGCAATTACGATTATTATCTTGAGAAGAAGGAAGAGATGATCGGAACCACCGCTCACCCGCAGATAAATCCAAAATCAGATCAAAGCGAACCCTCTCATTTTCACCAGATGAAAGAGACGAAGAAACTGGTGCGCAAGCTGGAACGCGAGCTTGAAGAGATCGAGTCACAAATCGCCTCCTGCGAGCAAGAGATCGCTCACTTAGAGAGCGAAAGCTGTAAACCGGAAGTATATCAAGATTATGAACAGACCTTATCGATTCAAAACCGGATTGCCCTTTTAAGAGATGAACTGGAAAAGCTCTTCTCCCAATGGGAGAGAGTAACTACGGAGCTTGAGAAGTTCTGAAGCGTTCGATTAATACCATGTGAAGCAGGGGGACTACAGCAAATAAGAGTCCGATGGCTGCCGCCACTACCCCTGAATCATTGACGACCAGATTCACTAAGCTAACCCAAACAATGGCGCGGAACGCCTTACTCCACACAGATTGATCTGCTTTGTTCCTCCTTAGCTTCTTCCGCGTGCGAAGGAGGAGCAATGCGATCACCAGCAAAGAAGTAACAAATAACTTGCTCCAGGTCGAGACTTGAATGAGACGCATATTCATCTCCCATTTTCGCTTGATCATCTCTGGCAGTACAGCCGGGCCATCCTCCAGCAACTGGTGAAGAAGCCGGCCGACGTGCGTCGCTTCGCCTGAGGATTGAAGGAATTGAATGAGCAGAAATAGGATAAAAAGAGCCAGGATCATTCCGCCTATCAGAAAAGTTCCTTTTCCTTGCCATGCTCTCGGGTAGAAGGAGTAGCTCACAACCAGAATCGCCACCAACCAAGCAATCGTCCCGCCGGCATTGGTTCCTCCATTGGGCAACCCCAAATAGAGCAAAATAAGCAGCAGAAAGGCATATAATCCAATCGCCCTAAAATTTTTCTGCAGCAAATCTTCACGATCCATCTTTCCAAAAGCCAAATAGGCTAATAAAAGCGCACTGCCTACCAGCACACCCATATATTCATTGCCAATCCCATAGTAACGGGCGCCAATCACCGGATCATAGCCAAGATAGGAACGCTTCATCATCTCATTATCCAGCATGCCATCAAACAATAGGAGAAGAACGTATAACAGGCTGATCGTAGTATAGATAAAGAAACGGCTCTGATTTCTAAGCAAATAACCCGTAAGCAGCCCGCCGGCAAACAGATAGAGATGAACCTGCCAGACCTTCCATAAGGGCGAAAATCCTCCCAACAGAAGAAGAAAAAGCGGAATCATCAGTACATAGATTAAGGCATAGTGACCGAGGTGGACGGCCCACTTCTGTCTGGGTGAAATGAAATAGGAAAGGACCAGAATACTTAGCAATAATATAATTTGAATTGTAATCACTTGATAGAGAAGCTGAGGTCTGGTTTGATGGATATGAAAAATCTTCCTTGTTTCTTTCAGCAGTTCGACCTGTTCTGTGCTTCCTTCCAGACTTCCCAATGCTCTTCCATCTATCCCGATCGGAATTGGCAGACCCCAATGGGACAACATCGTCGGATAAAAATCTACATTTGCTATGATTCCCTTCTGTCTTGTGGTAGAAGAGAGAAGAATGCCCCCCTCTCCTTCTCCGGATGGATGCCTTACGATCGGCGTCATCCATTCCATGCGCTTATCCGCACTCCAGCCGACAGAAGGTGAGAGCAGCCAAAGTTCCCGCTGGCCGCCAAACGCTTGATCGATCCACAAGATCATCTCCATGATCTTGTGATCTGCGGTTGTTGATTTTCGCTCTCTGCGCAAATCCCCTAATTCGACAACGGTCAGATCAGCCTTTGTCTGCTCTAATGCCCGCTTGATCCGCTCATAGTCTGTCACCCTTGCAAGATCATCACTCATCATTCTGAAGAGACGCGCCGAATCCAAAAATGCAAAAGGAACCTTCCCTTCTGCATCAGCAACGAGCAATGGCGATAAGCGGCGCATCGACGTGCCTGAATCGCTATTCCCCAGCACGGCGACAGAGATTCCTCTTTTTTTAAGCTCTTCGCCTAAGGAAGGCTTGTTTGCATTTTCGGATCTCTGCTTCCAATTCCTATAATCGGGTATGGATAGACCTGCTGAAATATCCGTCTGTACGGTTTGCAAAAGAGATGGAGGGCCTTCACTCTTAATCCCTGTGGATAAGGTAAGAAGCTGATTTTGCAGGCTTCTGCCGGATGAGGTGCGCATGGTCATCACACCTAAGTAACTCCTTTCGACCCACCGCTGAAATGGTTCGGAAGATGCCATCCATGAGTTGAAACGCGCCACAGATAATCCATCCACAAGAATGATGGTCACAGGGGAAAAAGAATCTTTACCGCCCGGACTTGCCATAACACTCTGTGGATAAGTAAGCTGTTGGAGCAGTAAAAGCATGACAAAGAAAAGAGAGAGGAAAAACTTATGCACAAATCTATTCACAGATATATCCCTTCTTAGCTCTACTAATCATCGTTTTATCCACAAAATTCACACGAGATTGTGAAAATCTCTCCACATCCGGATGTGTACGATCGGGTCAGATAAATAGCAGGTTTATTGAATTATCCCCACAATCCACAAGTTATCCACAGAAATGAAATCCCCAGGCTGGATTTTCGCAATAAAGAAAACGCTCTTGAAAGCTCAAGAACGTTTCTAGTATATGGAATATAATCCTGATTATTCAAGTTTTAAATTGGGGTAAGCATTTAGATCTAATGGCGCAAACATGCCTTTCTCATAAAGAATCTGGCCTGCCGCCGCAATCATGGCTGCATTGTCTGTACAGAGAGAGGCGGGAGGAATAATCAATGGGATGCCCTCCTTTGCACAGGCTCTGTTCAACTCTGCCCGTAAGGCGCGATTTGCGGCAACTCCTCCAGCCAACAGTACTTGCTTTGCCCCCCTCTCCCTGGCTGATCGGATCGTTTTATCCACAAGCACCTCGACCACCGCCGCCTGAAAGCTGGCTGCCACATCCGCCTTAGAGAGTTCCTCACCCTTTTGGCTCGCCTGATTTAACCGATTTAACACCGCTGATTTTAGACCGCTAAAACTAAAATCAAATGATTCCGGCTCCAGATAGACTCTCGGAAAGGAAAGGATGTCTTTTCCCTCGCTTGCCAGCCGATCGATTTCAGGTCCTCCGGGATAGGAAAGCCCAAGTGATCGCGCCACCTTGTCATAAGCTTCCCCCACCGCATCATCGCGCGTGCCGCCAATCACTTCATACGCCCCATGCTCCTTCATCCAGACCAGTTCTGTATGCCCGCCCGACACTACTAGAGCGATCAAGGGGAAATCAAAATCTTGCACAAAACGATTCGCATAGATATGTCCTGCAATGTGATGAACGCCAATGAGCGGAATATCGGCCGCATAGGAGATCGCTTTAGCTGCAGAGAGGCCGATCAGCAAAGCTCCGACAAGACCTGGTCCATAGGTGACTGCAATGGCATCCACATCGTGTAATCCTACGCCTGCTTGCGCCAACGCCTCTTCCATGATGGGGAGGATCACTTCCACATGCTGCCTGGAGGCCACTTCCGGCACCACTCCGCCAAATTTCTTATGTATATCCACCTGTGAGGAGATCAGATTGGAGAGGATCTCTTTGCCGTTTCTTACCACAGCGACCGATGTCTCATCACAGCTTGTCTCTATTCCCAATATTATCGTATCCTTCACATGGTTCAGCTCCTTAAACTTTCCTCATGTATCATGAAGAGCAACATTAGAGGTCTACCCACATAATCAAAGCATCCTCATGATTATCCGAATAGTAACCGGGACGAACTCCTGCCGCCGTAAATCCTAATTTGCGGTAAAGCGATTGAGCAACATAATTGGAGGCCCGCACCTCCAGAGTCATGCTTTTCGCCTTAAATGCCTTTGCCAACTCCATGAGCTGCTTCATCAGGAGCTCCCCCAGCTTACGGCCGCGGTATGCTGGATGAATCGCTACATTGGTTACATGTGCCTCGTCTACGATCAGCCACATGCCACCATAGCCGACAATCTCATTGCCATGCTCCAAAACGAGATATCGCGCGAAGTGATTTTGTGTCAGTTCGTTTCTAAAGGCCTGTTCGCTCCATGGAAGCGTAAAGCAGATCTTCTCCAATTCGACGATCTGCGGTATATCCTCTTCTTTCATAAAACGAAAACGAAGTTCCTCCATCATCATTCTCCCATCAGCCGTGCTTCGGCCTCCGCAACCTGCAGGTAAGAGGGCGCAAAGCCCAGATTTTCTTCTTTTCCTTGTTGATAAAGCCTAAGTCCGATTTGCGCGATATGGGCAGCACGAGGAAGATGATAGACATTTGGGAGGAATTCCGCGCGTTCACCAATCAGATCGATGAATGAAGCACGATGCTTGCTGACATCATCCCCTATAAAAAGGGCCTTCCTATCCTGCTCCTTTATTTTGTTCGCCAAATCGGCAATATGGAGAATCTGCTCAGGAATCACTTCGACCAGTTCTCCCTGCTTCCATGCGTATCCTCCTGTATAGACGCGCTCTCTGCGCGCATCAAATAAAGGAAAAATCAATCCGTCAAAAAAAGGGATCTGATGTGCCAACCCCATTAAACTTGAAACGCCAATGAGAGGCTTCTTCAGCGCCCATGCCATGCTTTTCGCCGTAGTTACTCCGATGCGCACCCCCGTATAGGAGCCAGGACCGCGGGCTACCGCTATCAAATCCAGTTCTTGCGGGGAAATTTGCACTTCATTCAGCAGAGTTTTTAACAATGGCATCAGGCGGATAGAATGATTTTTCTCCACATTGGTGGCCAGTTCGCCCAATACTTTATTTTCATCAATTACCGCAATGCTTAAAGGCAAATTGGATGTATCAATCGCGAGAATATTCATGAGTGATCTCCTTACAAATCTCTTTATACTCTTCTCCATGAGGGAAGAGCTTAATCTCTCTTTCATCGGCAGAGAGAATCACGATCTCGATCCAGAGCAGTTCGTCAGGCAAAAAGTCCTCGATTACGGTCGGCCATTCCACTACAGTGATCCCCGCTCCGGCAAAATATTCTTCTAAACCAAGCTCTTCCGTCCCATCCAAGCGATACACATCCATATGATAGAGCGGAAGTCTGCCTTGATACTCTTTTATAATCGTAAAAGTCGGACTATTGACTCGCTCGGAGATGCCCAGCCCCTCTGCCAATCCCTGCGTAAAGGTGGTCTTGCCAGCGCCCAAATCGCCGGTTAAAGCAATCACATTGCCTGGCCGCAGATAGTTGGCCAATCGTTTGGCAAATAATCGCGTCTCTTCAGTTCCATTTGTTTTTAATACGAATGCTGCCTCATTATTCATACTCATCACCATATTCCGCTTTTCTAACCCATTATACCCTTTTTTATGCGGTGAAGAAAACTCACCCAGTTGAAGACGAAGTTATAACATATGCTGCTTGTGAGAATAGGTGAGGTAGTTATGGACGACAGAATCGTTCTGAGATTTCCCGGTATCTCTTGTTTTGCGAGATTCAACGGAAATTAACTTCAATTTTCCGCGACAGCGCCCGCAGCGATATCGGCGGGGGTCCATCCTCTTTTTGCGGGGATAGCTCGCCTTGCAATCCTGACAGACCAAAAGATATTTAACTTGGCGTACGCCGCTTTCAGCGGGTAATGCCTTACAATACCTTGTTCCGCCCACTTGCTTCAGCAACTCCTTAAAGTCGCGGTCACGATGCCGATATCCCTTTCCTTCCAGATGAAGATGGTAATGGCAAAGTTCATGTTGGATAATCCGAATCAATTCCTCTTTTCCGTGCACTTCCAATTGCTTAGGGTTAAATTCAAGATGATGGGTTTTAAGCAGATATCTTCCGCCAGTGCTGCGCAAGCGCGGATTAAAGGTGGCACGATGGCAAAAGGGTTTGCCAAAATCGCGCAAGGAGATCTGCTCCACCAACTTCTGCAAATCATCGGAATTCATGTCAATTCAGCTCTCTTTTACATAATCTAATCATACCAATAGCCTTTCATTTCTGATGGAGGTGTAATTTCATGCCGATCTGGCTGAAAAAGCAATTGAAAAAAGCTTTCTATAATAAAGATCGCTACCAAATCCGCATTCTCAATGACTGTTGGTATTATTATAGTAATAAACAGAAATCAAGCGAGCGGATCTCCTCATCCACTCGCTGATCAACTCACCTGTTATCAATCGGATCGATCTTAAAACCCAGTATGCAGTTCAAGCTGCTCTTTTGAAGCTAAGCTTATTCGTAGGGTTGGATCATGGATAAGCTTACTCTCTCCCTTGCTTTATCGATGTCAACCACCCAAACTCTTACGATCTCGCCTACGGATACCACCTCCAAAGGGTGGGAAACATAGGATTTGCTTAAGCGGGAGATATGCACCAACCCGTCATTCTTCAATCCAATATCTACAAAGACGCCAAAATCAACAATGTTTCTTACGGTGCCTTGCAGTTCCATGCCGACCTTTAAATCATCAAGCTCCAATACATCTTTCAATAACATCGGCTTTGGCAGTTCATCACGCGGGTCGCGTCCTGGCTTAAGCAGGCTGTCGATAATATCGCGCAGCGTAGGTATGCCGATCCCGATTTGTGCAGCCAACTGCTCGATATCCGCTTTTTTCAGGGCATCCATAGACTCAGCCGTTCCAATCTGTGACGGCTCTATTCCCAGCTGTTTCAGGAGCCGATCTACCGCCGGATATGACTCAGGATGAATAGGTGTCTGATCCAGCGGATTTTCGCCATCTACAATGCGCAAGAAACCGATCGCCTGCTCATACGTCTTTGCCCCCATGCGCGGGACCTTGGTTAATTGTTTGCGGTTGAGAAACCTGCCATTCTCTTCCCGATACTTCACAATATTATTGGCCACGCTTTTACTGATCCCGGATACATATTGGAGCAAGGAACTGGAGGCGGTATTCACATTCACTCCCACCTGATTGACGGCCGATTCAACCACAAATTGCAGGCTCTCTTCCAATTTGGATTGCGTCACATCATGCTGATACTGTCCCACGCCAATCGACTTGGGATCGATCTTCACCAACTCCGCCAGCGGATCGGCCACGCGTCGCGCAATCGAGATGGCGCTTCGCTCCGATACATCCAGATCCGGAAATTCCTCTTTAGCTAAGGGAGATGCAGAATAAACGCTGGCACCTGCTTCGTTGACGATCAGGTAATAGATCTCGCGTTGGCTCTCTCTAAGCCACTCCGCGATAAACTGCTCAGTCTCCCTTGACGCAGTTCCATTGCCAATGGCAATTAATTCAATGCCGTACTTTTCAGCCCATCGATTGAGAAAATCCTTGGCTTCAGCTATCTTCTTCTGCGGCGGAGTGGGATAGATTACGCCGATATCCAGCACTTTGCCCGTTTCATCGATAACGGCCAGCTTACAACCTGTCCGATATGCCGGGTCTACACCGAGTATGATTTTTCCTTTTAATGGCGGCTGGAGGAGAAGTTGTTTCAAATTCTGCGAAAAGACCGAGATTGCCTGCTCTTCCGCTTTTTCGGTCAGCAGGTTGCGTATTTCCCGTTCAATGCTCGGTTCAAATAAGCGTTTGTAGCTATCCTCCAAGGTCAGTCGCAAAAGCTCGCCATTGGGATTCTGTTTGGGAATCCACTTTTTCGCGAGATATTCCAATATCCTGTTTCGATCGGTTTCGATCGAGACCTTTAAGACCTCCTCTTTCTCACCCCGATTTACGGCAAGAATGCGGTGCGGCGGGATCTTTTGCAGATTCTCTTGATATTCATAATAGATCTGGTAGGTGCCTTTCTCATCTTTGGTTTGGTCTTTAAGGGCAGAAACCAACTTGCCATGACGCTGAGTAAAAGTGCGAATCCAATCGCGTGTAGCAGCATCATCTGCCACCATTTCAGCAAAGATATCCATCGCCCCTTGGATCGCTTCCTCGGCGCTATTTACTCCTAGTTCTTCGTTAATAAATCGGCTTGCCGCTGCTTCTAATTGAAAGCCCTGTTTCGCCTCAAGAATCTCTTCCATCAGCGGTGCCAAGCCTTTCTCTTTAGCGACGGAGGCCCGTGTTTTGCGCTTTTGCCGGTAAGGCCTGTAAAGATCCTCTACCTGCTGCAACTTATAGCTCTCTTCAATCTGTCTCTGCAGCTCTTCCGTCAGTTTACCCTGCTCCGCAATAAGGCGAATCACTTCCTCTTTACGCTTCTCCAAATTGCGGTAGTAGGTAATTTTTTCAAAGATCGTTCGAATTTGCTCCTCATCCAGTTGTCCGGTTAGTTCCTTGCGGTAACGCGCAATAAATGGAATCGTATTCTCTTCATCCAGCAATCTCACGGTATTCTTTACCTGCTCGACTGGAATGCCAGTCTCCGCAGCGACCAGCAGATGCAGCTTCTGTTCAACTTCGCTCATGATTCCTCCCAAAGCATGTTCTCTTCTCAAAATCAGATGCACTTATTTTACTATTGGGGCATTCCGAAGTCCATACGAAAGCCTGCAAAGATACTCGTTCGTTGATAGATGAAAAAAACTATTACCCGGACGGATAATAGTTGCAGTGTATGCTCTCACTGCCTATAGAGGCGTGGAATTATTGCTGAATCCCCCTCCCAGGCAGGAAAAAATATTGATATATATTAAAAGTCAATCAGCCCTAAGCTGATTTGCAAAGCTTCATTTACTTTCTCCATCAGTTCTTCATCCAAATGGGTGATCTTATCCGTGAGACGTTGTTTATCTATGGTACGAATCTGTTCAAGCAAAATGACAGAGTCACGGTCAAAGCCATAGGTTTTCGCGTCTATTTCAATATGAGTGGGGAGTTTAGCTTTTTGAATCTGGGCAGTAATCGCCGCAATAATCACAGTGGGACTAAAACGATTGCCGATATCATTTTGAATGATCAGTACCGGTCGCATGCCACCTTGTTCAGAACCAACCACAGGTGACAAATCAGCAAAAAAAACGTCGCCCCGTTTAACGATCACAGATTCACACCCCACTTACTAAGCGGTCCAAGGTGAGATCAGCCTCTTCTTCCGCGGTAAAAGCCTCCGATGCAATATTTAAATTGATCTTCGCCATCTCCATATATCCTTTTTGCATACTCTCACGGATCAGGCGTTTCTTACGCTCTTTTAAATAATGCTTCATCGCTTCACGAACAAATTGACTGCGGTTTAAGCTCTCACGTTGAACAACTCCATCAACCTCTTGTAAAAGGTTTTGAGGGATACTTACAACAATTCGCTTAGTATTTACTTTTGCCAAGCCGCGCACCTCCAACTTGATGCATAACTATTTCCATTATTCGTTTTGTTTACCCAAAATATACTTTGATGATGACTATATTATGATATTCTACATGGAGAATAACATTCCTGCTTATAAAACGTTCAGCCAATAACATTTCTGATTTTACCATGATTGTAAGAGAATAATCAATGGTCTAGCTCATCAAAGAGGGTGAAGCGCATATCCAAATATCGGGAAATTAGTATTTAAACTGACGACGAATCCGGGATGATAATCGTGTCACCACCTCATAGTTAATGGTACCCAGCCATTCCGCCAGTTCATCCGCACTGATCTGCTCATGGCCTTGAGCGCCAATTAAGACCACTTCATCCCCAACTTCAACATCAGGGATATGCGTTACATCTACCATCAACTGATCCATGCAGATCGTACCGGCAATCTTTGCTCGTACCCCTCGAATCAAGACTTCGCCGCGATTGGAGAGCGAACGTGGGTAGCCATCGCCATAACCGATCGGGATTGTTGCGATCCGGGCTGTATCGGGAGTGACATAGGTTCCACCATAACTGATCGGCGTTCCTTTTGCCACCTCTTTTAACTGTATGATGGCCGATTTTAACGTAAGGACCGGTTTTAACGGAATGATCCGTTCTTCAAGTACATATCTCGAAGGGTATAGACCGTACATTCCAATTCCAAAACGGATACAGGATCGGCTCCATTTTGGCCGCAGCATCGCACCAGCCGTATTATTGATATGAATGACGTCCGGCAAGAGATGGGCCGCTTCCAATTCGCCCAACCAACGATCAAAACGATTCATCTGCTCAATGGAGTATGTTGAATCCTCTTCATCCGCACGCGCCAAATGAGTAAAAACTCCTTCAAAATAGAGTTGATTGGCCGCAGAAAGCTTGTGTACCGCCCGCATAAACGCTTCAGGCTGGATGAAACCGATGCGATTCATGCCTGTTTCTACTTTGAGATGGACTTTTAAGGGAGCGGCTGTAACGGGTATTCGTTTTAACGCTTCATCTATCTGCGCCTCTTCATAAAATGTACAGGCGATGTCATGCTCTTGAGCCAGCCCCCATGATTCAGGCGGGGTATAGCCTAAAACCAGTATGGGGGCCTCTATACCAGCACGTCGCAGTTCTAATGCCTCATCGATAAAAGCGACGCCCAGGCGGGTCGCTCCGGATTGAATGGCCTGTCTGGCAATCGGCACAGAACCATGCCCATAGGCATTTGCCTTTACGATGGCCATAATCTCCACATGTTCAGGCAAATGGTTTAACATCATTTTTATGTTATGATCAATTGCACTTAAATCAATCTCTGCCACTGTAGGACGGTATTGGATCCCACCAAGCATATCATTAACCTTCTTTATCTCAATTATTGTCTACATCATTTATCATAGCTTTCAGCGATCAAATAAACAAGCAAAAGAAAAAATGCCCCTATAAAGGGGAGGCGAGAGCCATGTTCTGAAGTTTACTACTTGCCTATTTGTCCGAAAACAGAAGCGGCAATTTTCTGCATCTCTTCTTCAGGAAGAGTGGAGCTCATGATGCTGAAATCAACCCCTTCGTAAGTAAAGCGAAGCGTCTGCACCTCTCCTTTCTGGGTCAATGCGCCAATGGTAAATCCCAGATCGACAGGTTCTCCGCTGTTTGCGATCACCATCATCTCTTTCGGAATTTCTTCAATCACCGTATATTGGTACTCACCATCATATTTCAAAAGAACGGCAGGGCCATCTTGCCGTGTAATCTCCTCTATATTGGCTTCATACACACCTTCCGGCATATAGGTGGGTTTGATGGGCCAGATCTGGTTATTGCGGCCTTGATTTTGTGCCATCGTCTGCAACGATTCCGTTTGGTATCCCGTCATATTTCGATTCATGTCAAACGCATCATCCGCAAATTTCACATCAAATTTATATTCATTGAAAGTAAGCTCTACCAAAACCTGAGCATCAGCGTTCATCACTTGTACCTTGCGCGGAGCCAATTGATCTTTATCCAACCAGATCTTCTGGCTCGTTAAAGTGCGGTTTTGGTAATTGGCCTTAACATGGAACATATATGCTTTATTCTTTTTATCGTTGACCAGAACGCGCTCTTTATCTTCAACAATGCTGTTTACCAGTGATTCGAAGAGATATACCTGTCCTTGCTTGTCTGGCCAGTTGCTTTGGAAACGAAAGCTTTTATTCAGATGCGGTGTCAATACAAAAACGCCCTCTTGATTTCTGAGTATAATTTGTGTGATGCTCTTCTCATGGTTGGTAAGGGCAATCCGGTAGAAATCCGGCTTTTTATGCCAAACCTCTACATCATATTGCTGTGGCGTCTGTCCGGTCTGCAACAATAACGTTCCTTTTGCCATATAGCTCTTTAAGCTTTCGACCTTCTTGCCCAGAGATTTTACCACTGATTGTTGGCTTTTGCCACAGCTTGCAATGAGAAAGATGAGAAGAACCAGAACCAACGAAATCAGGATCCATTTTTTTGCCTTCAATAAATTCAACCCCTTCGTCTTGATTTCCAAGGGGATTATCCCCGTAAACTACAGGGAAATGTGTACGTGAATTGCTCAAACCCAATTCAGAGGACATAAGCTTAAGATTTGGAAGGCGTTAGATTAATCTATAACTACTTCTTCTCCCTCCTTATTTCAAGAAAATTCACCTTAAAATCCAAAGCTTGCCAAGCCTAAGTTCAGGTGGGTTTAGCCATACGTATTGAACACATTTGTCCCTCCTACCGCGTTATATATCTATGAGCCAACCCGTCCATTTATGCTGACTAGCATGACAAGCATTTTAAGGTAATAGAAAAGCGACCATATAGGCCGCTTAGTTCTCCTCAATGACCACAAAAGCAACAACATAAGTCCGTTCATGAGAAATCGAGATATGCGTTTTTCGCATTTGCCAATCTACATTTCTAAAATCCTCACGGTGATACTCGAGATAAGGTCTGCCGCGATCATCATTCAGAATCGAAATATCATGCCAGCCAAATTCCGCTCCGATGCCCACGCCCAACGCTTTTGAAAATGCCTCTTTAACGGCAAATCTTCCCGCAATATATTCCAACCTTCTCTCGCGCGCGTTTGGTATAAGCATCCTCTCTTTTTCCGTCAAGATTCGTTCTACCAATCTTGGGGTTCGTTCAATTTTCTCATGCAATCGCGCAAGTTCAACAATGTCGATTCCTGTCCCGATAATCATGGCTTCCCTCCTTAAATTTCATCTTATCAAATTTATCAAAACGGATGAAGTCATGAGGGATGCATTATAGGGAAATACTACGGTTGAAAACTAAAAGAATGAGGAGTGTCTGGTATGGATCAGAAGCTAAGCAGACTTATTGACGGATTGAACGAAGATTTGGCCCACGAATATGCGGCGATCATCAGCTATAATCATTATGCAGCAACCGTATCGGGTTTAAGCAGACAATTTCTTAAGCCATTTTTCTTATCTGAAGTTCAAGAAGAGACTGGTCATGCTACTTTCTTGGCAGATAAAATCGTTTCCTTAGGAGGAGTCCCCACTACCACTCCGAAACCGGTAAAACATACCGAACAGGTAAAGGAGATACTAGCCAATCTCCTTGAAGCCGAGAAGGATACGATTAAGCGCTATGCGGATCGTATTGAACAGGCTGAACAAGCACAGGAATTTGCACTTAAATTAAAGCTGGAAGAGATGTTGGCCGAAGAGACCGTTCATATGGAAGAACTGGAACGCTTGTTGCAAGACCCGCGGCTATAGAAGAAAAAAATCGCGATAGCCTAGTCTGTAGGTAATCGCGATTTTTTCTTTAATTGCAATAACGGTCAAATAGTCCGACCAAATCGGCTGTGATCTCTTCAGCAGAACGATTCTCAATCTGATGGCGCTCAATCATCGCTACCAACTCTCCATCTTTAAGTAAAGCGATGGATGGAGAGGAAGGCGGATACCCTGTAAAATATTCACGCGCCTTGGCAGTCGCTTCTTTATCTTGCCCTGCAAAAACAGTATATAGATGATCAGGCTTAACGCTATGTTTTAACGCTTTTGCCACAGCAGGACGCGCAAGTCCGGCAGCACAGCCGCAGACGGAATTTACAACTACAAGCGTGGTTCCTTTTGCTCCTTCGCCTTCCAGCGCTTCTTCTACCTCTTCCGGCGTGCGCAACTCTTTGATTCCTTCCCGAGTTAACTCTTCACGCATCGGTTGAACCACTTGCCTCATATAATCTTCATATGACATAAACATCGGTCCATTCCTCCTTTCACCAGAGCAAAAATTACTCTCTTTTCTATTATACTCTTCCCCGCTTTTACTGAAAAGTTATTCTACGCAAATAAGGTGATTAACGGAATAAAGTATAGTACAAATCGGTCTTAAGACGGAATCAATCTCCACCTCGTGTTGGTATCCGTTTTTGCAGAGATTAACTACAATCTTTATATAGATTGAAGTACTAAAGTTAGAGGAGGGGAACGTAATGGATACGCTGATTGAAGTTAAGGAGATCGTAAAAACGTATAAAAAAAGAAAATCGAATGAAAAGATCCTGGCTGTCGATCATGTCTCCTTTCAAGTAAAACGGGGAGAGGTGCTCGGACTGCTCGGCCCCAATGGAGCTGGCAAGACTACAACCATTAAAACCATATGCGGGTTGTTATCTCCCGACTCAGGAACTGTACTTATTAACGGGATTGATATTCGCAAGAAACGTTTAAAAGCACTCCATCACATCAGCGCTGTGCTTGAAGGGAATCGCAATCTCTATTGGCGGCTCTCTGTTCTGGAAAACCTCGAATATTTCGCAGGGAACAGAGGTTTTTCCAGAAAAGAGATGAGACCGCTGATCGAGAAATACCTACATCATTTTCGCCTTGAACAGAAAAGAAATGAATTGGTGAATCGGCTTTCTCGCGGTATGCAGCAAAAACTGGCTATTGCTGTAGCCCTGCTCGCAGGTACCGATGCCATTCTATTAGATGAACCCACATTGGGTCTTGATGTGGAAACAGGTTATGAAGTGCGTGACCTGTTAAGATATGTGGCCAAAGAAGAGGGAAGGACGATTATCATAAGTACACATGATATGCCTGTAGTGCAAGATCTCTGCGAGCGGACGGTAATTATCAATAACGGTAAGGTTGTAGTGGATGATCGGGTGGAAAACTTGTTGAAATTATTTGAAAGCAGAGCTTACTCCATTACATTGAATAAACCCTTAACTGAAACACAGCAGCAATTATTGATGCACCGCTTCCCCTTACTTAACTATTCAACAGAATCGCATCAATCTCTCTTGCAAGTGAATCTCGAGCAGAGTGAAGATATTTACGAATTGATCGATATATTAAAGTCGGATCAGACTCCTATTGAAAGTATTGATCGTACTCAAATCCAATTTGAGCAAGTATTTATGAAGATTGTAAAGGAGGGAAAAGAGCATGCGTTGGTTTAATCTGCTTACTGCCAATATCCGAAAGGAGTATATCGAATTAAAAAGGTATCTCCCCAACACATTAAGCATGATTATTACTTTCTATGCAATCTTCCTCGCGATGTTTTTCGGTATAAAGTTGGTTGGAAGCCCAGATTCCATGGATACCAACATTCAATATGTAATCGTAAACTATATTTTTTGGTATTTAGCCATGCAGGTGATGAATTTTATTGGATGGGAAATTACCAATGAAGCAATGCGAGGAACACTGGAGCAACTCTATATGTCGCCAATGGGAGCGTGGCGTATTCTACTGAATCGTTTGGCAGGATCCTTGTTGATTAACATTTCGATCATCATTGCACTATTGTTTATCTCTATGTTAACGGCAGGACAGTGGCTTAATTTAAATCCAATTACACTCCTCCCCATCTTGCTAGTAACATTGGTAAGCATGTTTGGAACCTCCTTTATCGTTGCAGGTCTTTCTATTATTTTTAAACAGGTAAACGCATTTTTACAAATTCTTCAATTTATCCTGATGGGACTTACCTTTATCCCGCTGACAGTTGCTCCTTATTTAGCATTTGCTCCTTTTGTTAAAGGTATTGACCTCATGCGCAATGTGATGATTTATCATATGAGCCTTACCGATTTTGGCTTGATGGATTATGCAATTTTAATCGGCAATGCAATTGCTTATTTCGCAATTGGCTCTCTGATCTTTTTAAAGTGTGAGAAGATAGCAATGAAAAAGGGGCTGCTTGGGCACTACTGATGTCACCCCAAAAAGTGACGCAAAACTATGCAGCTTGTTCCGATCACTTTTTGGGGCTCATACCATCCTTATTTATCTTTCATCCACTCTCCATATACAGGACGCGGACGTTCAAAAACACTGCCGATTGTGCCATAATATAGCCCTGCCAGCCGGCTTACAGGTCTGAGGCGCTCAGTCAACACTTTTCCATCTTGATACAAGTCATCCTGGATATGCATGCAGATCACTTCACCGATCAGAACATCTGAGGTCGGCTGGCCTTTATCCTCTCTCCCTATTTCAAGATGTTGATATAATTTACATTCCATCGCAATTTTCGTTTCCAGCACTCGTGGCACCTTCACCTTCTCTCCGGAAACAACGGTCAGACCGGCTAATTCAAGCTCATTTACCTCTGGAGGCGCATCAATCGAAGTGAGATTCACCTGATCTACATTCTCTTCATCTACGACATGTACGATAAATTCCTGCGTTAGAGCAATGTTGCGCGCCGTATCCTTCATCACTCCGTTCGCCTTGCGCTGACAGCTAAACATGAGCAAAGGGGGCTCTGCACTCACGATATTAAAAAAACTGAACGGGGCTGCATTTGCAATCCCGTTTTGATCCACGGAAGTGACGAAGGCGATGGGTCTGGGCAATATGCTTCCGATCAACAGTTTATACTTCTCCTGCCGCGATTGTTTTGTCAGATCAATGATCATTTTCTTCATACAACTCCTATCACTCTAACAGCCGTCCTTACTCCAACCATGAATACACGTACTTCTCGTCTTCGCAAGTTAATGCCTGCTTGGTTACCCGCAAAGGGCGGAAGGTATCCACCATAACCGCCAGCTCATTGGTCTCCTTTTTGCCAATGCTCGCTTCAATGGTTCCAGGGTGAGGGCCATGCGGAAGTCCCATAGGATGTAATGTAATCGAGCCTTCATTGATTCCCCTGCGGCTCATAAAATTACCATCTACATAATAGAGCACCTCATCGCTGTCTACGTTGCTGTGGAAGTAAGGCGCGGGAATCCCTTCCGGATGATAATCAAAAAGGCGCGGTACAAAAGAACAGATCACAAATCCATTGCCTGCAAAGGTCTGGTGAACAGGGGGCGGTTGGTGGATACGCCCCGTAATCGGCTCGAAGTCGGCAATATTAAAAGCCCAGGGGTAAAGGTACCCATCCCAGCCTACAACATCAAGAGGATGAAAACCAAAGAGGTAGCTGTTTAATTGATCACGAAGTTTCACACGCACTTCAAAATCGCCTTTTTCATTGTGCGTGACCAGTTCCTGCGGCGGCCGGATATCACGCTCACAATAAGGGCTATGTTCCAGCAGTTGGCCATGCTCATTGCGATAACGCTTCGGTGTAACAATGGCATCACTTGATTCGATCACAAGAAATCGGGTCTGATCAGTCTCCATCACGATCCGGTAAGTCGTTCCCACAGGAATGACCAAATAATCCCCTTTACGATAGGGAATGGTGCCGAAAATCGTCTCCAATTTGCCCTCGCCGTAATGGACAAACAGAACCTCATCTCCATCCGCATTGCGGTAAAAATAATCCATCGGTTTATTTGGGTTGGCAATGCCGATCTTCACATCTTCATTGCCCAACATAAAGATCCTGCCCATAATCGGGTCATTCTCCTCCACGGGCGGATTTACAGCAAATGTATTGAGATGACGGTAACGCAAAGGAGACGGCTCTTCATACTCTAAGCTCAAATCACGAACTATTCCTACATGTTTAATCTGTGTTGGAGCATTATGGTGGTACAGAATCGACTCGATTCCAGAAAAGCCTTTTGTACCCATAACCTCTTCGCGGTACAGGCTCCCATCCGGCTTACGAAATTGCGTGTGCCGCTTATGAGGAATCTCCCCCAGGCGATAATAAAATGGCATCTGATCTCCTCCCTTATTCATCTATAATTTTATTGGTTAAGCTCCCCAAACCCGTAATGGTGAGGGTTACTTCATCTCCGGGCATCAGCCAACGATGCACTTCAGGTCCCAGTTCCAAAATACAGCCTGATCCGACCGTTCCCGAGCCGATCACATCTCCAGGGAAAAGTGTTACATTCTCGGAGGCTCTGGCAATCATTTCAGCAAAGGAATAATAAATATCTTTGAAGTTACCATATGATATTCGTTTTCCGTTCACATATGCGGACATTTCAAGATCATAACGGCCGTTCGCTGTTCGATAGGGAGCAAGCTCCTTTTTCGTAACCAGATAAGGACCTAGAGACGTGGCAAAGTCTTTTCCTTTTGCCGGCCCCAAGCCAACTTTTACCTCTTTGGCCTGAATGTCACGCGCACTCCAATCATTCATGATCGTATAGCCAAAGATATACTCTTCTGCTTCGGATACGGGGATATCTTTGCCTTCCTTGCCGATTACACAGGCCATTTCCAGTTCAAAATCAAGCGCATGGCACCTCTTGGGATACTTTATTGCAGCATCTGGCCCCACAACCGCTCTATGATTGCTAAAATAAAAGACAGGGAACTCATACCACTCGGGAACCATGCCAAGCCCCCTTCTTTCACGCGCTTTTTTCACATGTGCTTCAAAAGCGTAAAAATCACGTAGCGATGGCGGATTAGGGAGGGGAGAACTTAACAAACCCCTCTCATGAGGAAGTCCAACCCGTTTGATCCATTCCTGCTCTTGGTCGAGGATAACTTGAATTTCCTCCCACTTATTCCAGTTCTCTTCATCCGATTCAATGAGTTGTAAAAGCGTGTTCACCTCAGGCGGTGAAGCTATCCCATGATCCACAAGCCATTCCCGAGCCGCCTTAAGCGGGATGACATAGGGTTCACCGCAAGCATCGGACAACCATCCCACATTTTCTTGATGGTTCACTCGGTAGGTAACCCACTTCATAAAATCCCCCTTCCTTGTAAGCCCTTACATTTCCACTATACTTGATCCGATGTTTCCCTGTAAATCCATATTAAGAATTTTTCGTTATTTTTCTCGCATGAATGAATGACAAAGTAAATCCCCTGAAGAAGAGACTTCTCAGGGGATTTACTTGAGCAAATGGACGGTGAATGAATCTGGACTTAATGTACGGAAGTGAAAGCCTTGAGCTTTCAATCCCTCAATGATGCCGGGCAACGCCTCAACAGTGGTCATTTTGGTTGAATTATCATGCATTAAAATGATCACTTCTCTTTTACCGCGACTTTTCTCGATAGCTGCTCGTTGAATAACCTGTTTACTTACAGTAACACGGTTTGCATCTTCCGAATCTGCATTCCAGTCGAAATACATATACCCTTCCCTCAGCATCGTTTGGGTAATTTCATACATGATCCGCTTTCCACCCACCCGCCAACTTACCGTATTATCAGAACCGCCCGGGAAACGAAGTATTTTCGGCCGGTAACCAATCGTTTCCTCCAATAAGTCCTGTAATTTGTTAAAATCTTTTTTAAATGCAACCACCGACCGGTAGATTTTGTTATAGTCGTGGGAAAAGGTATGATTTCCGATTGCATGTCCTCTCTCCGCAATATTTCTATACATCCTCTTGCCAAACTCGCTTGTGTTGCCGATCACAAAGAATGTGGCCTTAACATTATAGCGGTCGAGAATATCTAAGATCTTGGGAGTAATTTCGGAAGGACCGTCATCAAAAGTCAGGTAGGCGATTTTTTCTGCTTGCGCAGAAGGGGAGGTGTTGCTGCCGGCGACCATTTGACCCACTGTAAGCGTAAAGCAAAGCGCCAAAATGAATGCGATGCGAAACAACCATTGAATCCACGCTACCTTCATATCAATACCCCCGTAATTCCTTCCATTTCATGATGCTTGGAGCAATACCAATAGAAGATGTCTGTAGCTTTTCCGTCCCCAATCGCGATTATCCTTTAATTCTTTAACCTTAATTAACCAACATGCAAAAGGCTCCATCGCAATAATGGAGCCTAAAAATCCCATGTGATTTTCTCATTAATCTACCGGTCTTGGACCAGCATCCATACCCGAGGAAGTTTTGGTCATCAGCGGTTTTACTTTTAAAGGAGACCGAACGCGGATTTGACAGGAAAGACGAATATTGGGGTCTTGGATTCCCTTTGATTCACGAACCGCTATCTCGCCATCCGTCATCACTCCCGGATCCCCTTCAATGATCTCTACGCGGCATGTGGTGCAGCGCGCATTTCCGCCACAGCGGTGAAGCACATCCACACCGTTATCTTCCATGGCCAGCACCAGCTTGGTCCCTTCGTCTACAAAATAGGTTCCAAAGCCGACCACTTCAACTTTTGGCATCATCGGTCACTCCTTTTGCGATTCATTTTGCTGCTTCTTATTTATCTTTCCAAGCTTTTGATCGGTAGTCAGATTTAATGTTAACCATGCAGCTTCTCTAATTTTTTACGCAAAATAAGGCTATAGGTTCCAAAGCAGGTGAGCGCCAAAAAGAGAATGAAAATCATAACATAAAGCATTATGGTGATATTAAAATTATCGTATATGGATCCCCCGATGATCGGACCCAACATGCGGCCCGCTGTGGCAAAACTGTTGACCATTCCTTGATAAAAACCCCTTTTCCCTTCAGGCGCAAGCTGCGCTGCCCCATTGGGAACCGCGGGCCAGATAAAGATCTCACCGATCGTCATAATGGTCATTCCGATGATAAAGCTTGAATATTGATGGTGCACCAAGCATAAAACCAAAAATGTGGTCGCAAACAAGGCTATACCTGCCAGCAACTGCCCGCGAATGGAAGGTAGTATGCGCCGGACGATGACGGCGCTAAACGGCTGCAGCAGGATAATCAGCAAGCCATTAATAGTCCAGAGAAGACTATAGGATGATAATGGATACCCCAAAAAAAGCATATAGGTGGATAGGCTGGTTTGCCATTGCACATAGGTAATCCAGCAGAACATAAATCCTAGACAAAGGATAAGTAACGCATAGAATCCTCTGCGGTTCTTTTTCGGTTCCCGGTTGCGAACCGAGGAAAAACCGATCGTTCCACGCGGTTCTCTCGCAATATGCTCATTCAGGCCAAACCAGACAAGCAGCGCAAAGAACAGAAAGGTGAAGCCATTGCTAAAAAAGCTAATTTTAAATGAATATTCTGCTACAATTCCGCCTAACGCAGTGCCTAACGCCACTCCAATATTCTGCATCACATACAATAGATTAAACGTCTTCCGTCCTCCTTCGGGCCAAACCCCGCTTGCCATCGCATAAACGGTAGGAGGGATGATTCCATTGCCAAACCCAAGCAGAATCATCATGACCAAATAAACGGACCATATCTGGGTTAAAGCGATCGTGATCACCGCAGTTATCGAGATTCCAATACCCAACAGGATTGCTTTGCGCCCGCCGATCTTGTCGTAGAGCGCACCTCCCAATAGGCTGCCAATCATCCCTGCCGCCGCTTGCAGCATCAGTACGATGCCCGCAGTTGTAATCGAGCGCCCCAAAACCTCACTCACATAGATGGTGGTTAATGGCCACAAAAAAGAGTTGCCCGTTATATTTATGACCATACCAATGGCTAAAATCCAAAGCTTCTTCGGATATCCCAACCAACTTCTCATCATCTAACCCTACTCTCGCTGTAATCAACACTCCTCATTTTACAACACTATTGCTCAAGTGTCTGTTTTTTTTCTTTTAAATGAGCCAATTTTGACATATGATTTAGGTATAGGAGGAGATTAAATTATGAGAGAAGCATTTGAATTTGTATATAACGAAGAAATAGGCATTGAAACACCGATCCTACATATCCCCTATGAGCAATTAAGCAAAGAGGAGTTGGACGCTCTCCATCATAAAATGGAAAAGGTAAGCGGACAAATCCCTGAACGGATTCGCGAGTTGGAGAAGAAATATAAGGAACTGTATAAACAGTTTACCGAACAGGAGAGTGACAGCCAGTTTTATGAAGGCATGAATCGCATTAACGAACTTTCCCGAAAAATCGGGGAATTAAATATATGGTACTTGAGGATGCAGGGGAAACATCTGACTTCCTATCAGGGATAATTGGTTGAGTGTGCGGGGCATGATGCGGCCTCTTGCAGATAGGGTGAACAAAGTCGCTAACGCGATCTTTTCAGTATGCGACTCTAGCCAAGGATAGTGCTTAATCCTTGGCTTCTTCTCTTTTCATTTTTAAAGTACCGTTGCACTCTGGGCAAAACATCTCAACTTCTTC
>Ga0310828_1000382_pt1 | contig 49149 bp, 50 predicted proteins | sample WT_ome_3_FD_202242 | JGI IMG/M metagenome (GOLD analysis project Ga0310828, IMG submission 202242) | Sorghum-adapted microbial communities enriched on wild type (WT) sorghum from Joint BioEnergy Institute, Emeryville, California, United... ... | reverse complement strand
TGCTCCACCCCGCGACGATATATAGAAAGCATATTCACTTGCAACTAGTGTGCCACTGTCCCTTCCTCTCCCAGCCCATTCAGAGTAGCCTGATGCGTCGGGACAACTCGCAGCGGATTCAACGAAGTTTATGCTCGCTCTCCCCCCGCGATGATATGTGCTTTACAAATAATAACATAACCTGGCTGCTGATGCAAGTCCCAGGTGCGATAGTGGTGGACCCTGTAGGACTCGAACCTACGACCGGACGGTTATGAGCCGTCTGCTCTAACCAGCTGAGCTAAGGGTCCATGGGGCGGTTGATGGGTTTCGAACCCACGAATGCCGGAACCACAATCCGGTGCGTTAGACCACTTCGCCACAACCGCCATGAAAGTTTCCGAAAAAAGTAAAAGAGAGGTCTAAATCGACAACCTCAATATTTGTAATATATGGTAGCGGTGGAGGGGATCGAACCCCCGACCTCACGGGTATGAACCGTACGCTCTAGCCAGCTGAGCTACACCGCCATGTTTGCTTTCAAATCGTAACGACAGGATATATAATAACATGTCTTTAAAAATGTGTCAACACATTTTTTAAACTTTTTTCGACCGAATAACTTGGCCGATGTTTAATATATCACGCGCCAAGACATATTTCAATAGCTTTTTTAGATATTTTTGTTCTAAAAATGGAAGAGACACATATATATAGATGATGAAACATGACACCTTCTTTTAGAAAAGGGTGAACGCCATGAAGAAAATGTTCATCATCGCCATTTTTGCCGTTGTCGGTTGGACAAGTTATTACGATATGACGAAAGGGACGTTAGCTTTTCTCGGTAGTAATGAAACAAAGGCCAGTGAACCCGCCATTCCCTTTCAAACCGTTCACGTCCAACCTGGTGACACTGTGCTGTCATTATACGAGAAACTTAACCCATCTTCGACGTACGACATTGATCAAGTTTTGCGCGACTTTAAAAAATTAAATCATGGCGTTGACCCAAACCATATACAAATTGGTAAAACCTATCGCATACCGTTGGACGAAAGCCATCCGTAACTTGGCCATCACATCCGTAACTTGGCCATCAAATCCGATTGGTTGCTTTCCGTCAAAATAAATGTCTTGCCCATTGTCTCCGCTCACTGGTACAATGAGGAATGGTAAACGTATCTTGCCTTGACAATCATGCATTGTCTGGTTGAGAAAAAGGAGCGAATGGGGAATGAATCAAATCACCCATCGAACAAAAACCCGCCAAGTCAAAGTTGGCGATTTAACCATTGGCGGGTCAAATAACCTGATCATACAGAGCATGACGACAACAAAAACGCACGATGTGGAAGCGACCGTGGCAGAAATCCTTCGGTTAGAAGAAGCCGGTTGCCAAATGGTGCGCGTTGCTTGCCCGGACATGCGGGCCGCAGAAGCCATTCCTGAAATTAAAAAGCGGATTCACATCCCTCTCGTTGCGGACATTCATTTTAACTATAAATTGGCACTAAAAGCCATTGAAGGCGGCATCGATAAAATTCGCATCAACCCAGGTAATATCGGTGGACGCGAAAAAGTCGAAGCCGTTGTGAAAGCCGCTAAAGAAAGAGGCGTGCCGATTCGCATCGGTGTCAATGCCGGATCATTGGAAAAACATATCCTTGAAAAATATGGCTATCCGACAGCTGACGGCATGGTCGAAAGCGCCCTCCATCATATTAAAATTTTGGAAGATCTCGACTTCCATGATATCATCGTGTCCTTAAAGGCCTCCGATGTCCATTTGGCCATCGAAGCTTATGAAAAAGCAGCAGCCGCTTTTGATTATCCGCTTCACCTTGGCATCACGGAATCGGGCACGAAATTTTCCGGTACGGTAAAAAGTGCTGCGGGACTTGGCGTTCTTCTGCATAAGGGCATCGGCAACACTTTACGCATCTCTTTATCGACAGACCCCGTTGAGGAAGTTAAAGTGGCCCGAGAACTTTTGAAGACTTTTGGGTTATTGTCCGATGCCGCCACGTTAATTTCATGCCCAACATGCGGCCGCATCCAATTTAATCTATTTGGCGTCATTGATGAGATCGAAGCCTATTTACAAACCGTCAAGGCACCGATTAAAGTGTCCGTCCTCGGGTGTGCGGTCAACGGGCCCGGAGAAGCGCGCGAAGCCGATATCGGCATCGCCGGTGGGAAAGGCGAAGGCCTTCTCTTTAAACATGGGAAAGTCATTCGTAAAGTTCCCGAAGACCAACTCGTCGCCGAACTGAAAAAAGAAGTCGATATTCTCGCGAAAGAATACGCAGAAAAGAAAGCAGCGGAAAAATTATAAAAGAACTCGGCTCCACCATTGCCTAAAAAGCTTGGCGGAGCCTTCGTTTTTGACCAATATAAAAACGCGCTCAGGATGGGGCGTGTTTTATTTTTCGGCATGCTCTACCCATTTGGCAACAGAATCAAGCGGGCGTTTTTTCGGCGGATGTTTCACGTAACCTTCTTGCGGATAACCGAGGTAAACAAACCCTAAGACGAACCCCTCTCCGGTCATGCCAAATGTTTCTTTCATAATCGGATGATAGGCGGGGTTGCCCGATCGCCACATCGCCCCCAAACCGAGCGCATGGGAAGCAAGCAGCATATTTTGGACGGCACAGGCTGCTGCTGCCACTTCCTCAACAAAAATGACATTTTTCTGGTCTGAAGGATGCACTTTAACAACAATGACGACTGGTGCCCGACGTGCCTTAGCCAATCCTTGTTCATACGCCTTCTTTTTATCCTCATTGGATGCATCTGGATCCAACGCTTCCTGGTTGATTCGTCCATAAGCTTGTCCGAGTTTATTACGTCCGTCACCGATGAGCACCTCAAAAGAATACGGTTCCGTCAAGTAATGGTTCGGTGCCCATAAAGATGCTTCCAGCACTTTATGAATCAATGCCTTATCCGGCACCTTTTCTTGCACTTTGGATACAGAACGTCGAGTATGTATGGCTTCTAATACATCCATATCCCCTTCTCCTCTCGCCATAGACCTCCATTCCATTATCCGACCGAAACGGAGGAAAATCAATGAATTAGCCAAAGACAAATGAAAGAGGCTGACGTTTATCAATGTCAACCTCCTTCAATAAACTAGAAAAAAGGGGCGGTAAATAAGCGGATGACGATTGCGAAAATCCCAATGCCAATCGCCCAACCACCGAGCGCGCGGGCTCCTTGTCTGCGAGCGATGATACCGATAATGATTCCGGCGGCTCCCATAATCACTGGTAAAAAGAATAGTCCGACAATCGATAGCACGAGTGCCAACCAACCAATGCCTGTCCCGGAGTCCACATCATCGTCATCTTCATCTCTGATATTTCCAAGAGCGCGCCGATCTAAAACAGCCTCTTCTGCAACTTCTTCATCATAATGATCTTCATCATCTAGGCTGTTGTTTCTGTATGTTTCGCGGATGCCTAAATGGCCATCAAAGGCATGGTCGTCCACTTTTTCATTTATCGCCCCGTTTTCTTTATATTGAGGATGATCCTTATCCGCCAATGGCGATCCCTCGCTTTCATTTATAGGATCGTTTATATTTTGGCGTAAGTTCTCCTCAAATATAGATGAAATTGTTGGTATTCAGTTATAGGGCAAGTGAAAACAAATCGTCGTGCCCTTACCTTTTTCACTTTGAATCGTCATCTTCCCTCCATGTTCGGAAATAATCTTTTGCGATAATGGCAAACCCACTCCCGTTCCATTTTCTTTTGTTGTAAAAAAGGGCTTGCCAATTTGTCGAAGCACCGCTTCGTCCATTCCAGAACCATTATCTTGTATCACCACTGTATATTGTGATCCGTCATCACGGCCTTCCATCGAAAAAAATTTTTCCTTCTGGTCCTCAGAAATGGCTTCAACCGCATTTCGGAACAGATTTAGCACAACTTGAATCATCATGGATTTATCAATCAATACATAACGAGCGGTTTTTGTTATTTGCAAACGAAGGTCAATATTACGAAGCAGACATTCCGATTGAATGATTTCTGCGACGGTTGTAAAAAAGCCGCCTGGCTCACACCGTTCTTTGTTTTCTTTTTTTCTTGACAATGACAAAAAATCATCTATGATGCGGTTCATTCTGTTCAACTCAGAGAGGATCGTACCGTAATATTTGTCAATATTTCCAGTCATTCTTGACAATTGAATAAAACCGCGAATAATCGATAGCGGATTCCGCAGTTCATGGGCAAAACCGGCGGCCAAATGCGAGACGGTTTCCATTTGTTTTTTTGTTTTGAGCAAACGTTCATATTCGCTGGCAGCTTCGCGTTCATCAAACATGTAAATCACTTCATCAGTCCGCGCATCATAGAGCCCGAAAACCCTGTATAAGCGATCTCCGTAGACATGATAGCGCCGCACCGTTTGCCCTGAAGCCCGAAGATCCGGTGCCATTTCTTGGGCTTTTTTAACAAAAAATTCGCTCTCGCCTTGTTGTGAAAGCCGTTTTTCCATTGCCAGCAACACACCGTTTTTATAGACGACTTTGTTTTTGCCATCTAGAATGATCAAACCAACCTCTAATATATCCAGTATATTTCCGATCAAACTCTGGCAAAAAAAGAGATTTCGATCCGTTACCGACATAGGCGATTTAATGATCCCACCTCCCAATTTCGTCATACCGCACCATTATTCCCCAAATGCACCTACTGATTTTATTATATCGAATCTTTTTTCATAATAATATAATATTTCCATCATATTTATTGACAAAAATCGTAAACTTTGTCGCTATACTTAAAAAATATGACGAGACTTGCGTTTTATGACGATAAACGGCAATTTTTTTACGCGCCGATTCACGAAAAACCCATCGGCACATACCTTACAAGTGATGCTGGTTAAAGGGGGCTATTCATTGAATGCGTTGATCAAACATTTAGTGAACCAAAAAATTAACGGTTTAACCTCCGAAGAACTCATGAAATTTGGGAAAAAATATGGCTTTAAAATAAGCCGGAAAGATGCCGAAACCATCATAAACCTCCTTCATGCCCGAGGTGGATTTGATGTCTTTCAGGAAAAGGAAAGAAGAGCGCTATTAAAGGAGATCGCTCAAAAAACAAACGCTGGCCTGTCGCAATCCATGGAAGGCTTATTCCAGAGGCTCATAAAATGGATGGGTAATTAAATGTGAAGATTTGACTTTGATGGGGGCACCATTTTCGGGGGCTATAGGTAAAAAGCGCTGAAAATGCTTAGCCAATTAAGACTTAGCAAAAACCGCTTCTATTATTGTATGGAAAACAGTTATTTCTGTCTTTTCAGTTTTTCTCCGATTTTGCTTTGTAAACATGCCTTCGCGCCATAAAATAATTCAATTAAAAATAAAAAAGCCGGTTTTTTAACCGGCCATAATGTCTTCTTTAAGGTGTTCGTTAAACCGCCCTTCCCTTAACATGGCAATTTCAAACTTATAGGGGGGCTTTTTGTCATTTTTATCTTCACCGACAAATGGTGTTTCCAAAATTTTTGGAAGCCCTTCGAATTGCGGGTGGCGGACAATGGCGTTTAACGCTTCAAAGCCAATATACCCGTATCCAATGTTTTCATGACGGTCCTTGCGGGCACCGCACGGATTTTTGCTATCGTTAACGTGAACGACTTTAATGCGATCTAAACCGACGATGCGGTCAAATTCTTCCAAGACATCATCAAAACGATTGACGATGTCATATCCGGCATCATGCGTGTGACAGGTGTCAAAGCAAACGGAAAGTTTCTCATTATGTGTCACGCCTGATATGATTTCAGCCAAGTGTTCAAAACGATACCCGCATTCGGAACCTTTCCCCGCCATCGTCTCAAGCGCGATTTGCACTTGGTCATCTCGAGTCAGAACCTCGTTTAACCCTTCGATGATTTTAGCAAGACCCGCTTCAACGCCTTCACCGACATGAGCACCGGGATGAAGCACGATTTGCTTGGCTCCGAGGGCCTGTGTCCGGTCGATTTCTTTTCTTAAAAATTCAACGCCTATCCGGAATGTGGCCGGTTTTACGGGATTACCGATATTGATAATATACGGAGCGTGGACAACAATTTCCTCAATGCCGTTTTCCTTTGCATGTTTTAAACCCGCTTCAATGTTCAGTTCTTCAATCGGTTTACGGCGGGTGTTTTGCGGGGCACCCGTATAGATCATAAATGTATTTGCACCATAAGATACCGCTTCTTTACTCGCACCAAGCAGCATCTCCTTGCCGCTCATCGAAACATGAGAGCCGATTTTTAACACGTCCATTCCCTCCTTCCTATTCATTTTAGCATTTTTCTCGCGGTTTTTCGTCATATTTGGTCATCGGATGAGCCGATGCTTTCCCATTTGCCTTCTTCATCGAAGCGAATACCGGACGAACACCGTCATGACAATGGTGGTGATTATTCTGACTCTAGGCGTTTGCCGAGACGAACATTTCAAAACATCCAAAAGATGAGCCGAAAGCCCATATTTACAGGCATAACGGGTGTTTACCATAGGTACACTGCTTCTTTCACACGCATACGATAACAATAGCCATTCGGACCGAAAAAAAGGAGGATCACTAATGTTTCCATTGAGACAGGCAACACCTGGGATGAACCCCGGCGCCGGGCTTTTCGGTGCGGGCTCTCCAGCAGGCGGATTTCCCCCGATGAGCGGACCTGGTTTGTTTGGGCCTGGGATGGCCTCACCGTTTGGCACAAGTGGTTTGGGAACAAGAGGTGCCGGGGGACTTAGCCGACTGCTTGGTGGATTATTTAATAGCGGTTCAGGGGCACAAACAGGCGGTATGCCATTTGGCGGCATGGCACCGGGCTTCGGCACGCCCGGATTTGGCGGGTTAGCGACGGGTGGCGCAGGTGGATTGGCGAATCCAGGTTTAACCGGTACAGGTTCAAGCGGAGGTCTGCTCGGTATTTTTCAAAATCTGCAAAAAATGGTCGGTGTCGCTCAACAAGTGATGCCCGTTATTCAACAAATCAGTCCTATGATTAAAAATTTGCCAGGATTGATTAATATGGCTCGGACAATGATGGAACTGAGGAAATCTGGTGATCAATCGGCGGCAACCGATGATTCATCCAATGAAAACACGGGAACAAAAGCGGAAGAACGCGCATCAAGAGTGGAAATCGAGGAATTTTCTAAAGGCGAGGAAAAAGAGGATACACCGAAAACAAGAGGCCCTAGCCGCTCTCACAAACAAAAAAGGCGGCCGATTCCTACGCAATCGCAGACGACAGCACGATCGACAGTGCGATTATCACCCAACTCATCCATGGGCTACCAACCCGTCCCCAAAATAACTTCTCAGCCGACACTCTATGTCTAACTGTTTGTCACTAGGGAATGAAAGTTCTTTGAATCGGATGTCACCGCGTGTCGGAGATTTTAAATGGAACAAATGGGACGCCTTTTTATTGGCGTCCCATTGAACATTTTTGCTATATGGTTTGAGCTGGTTATCTAATTAAGGAACACTTTGTTCCTATTCTGAGTTAAGACGTCTTGCTTTCGCTTTTGATCGCCACTTTCGGCAAGATCGATTTTTTGTTATCTCGTGACGGCTTCACCCATGTGGCAGGGTCATTCGGGTCGAATTGATCGATAAAAAGAATGACTTCTTTTGTTAATTGCGTGGGCGTTGAGGCACCTGAGGTCACAGCCACTTTTTTCACGCCATTTAACAGCCAATTAATATCCAATTCGGATATGTCGGCAATCCGGTGGGCTGGTGTGCCCGCAATTTCTTCCGAGACTTGGGCGAGCCGATTGGAGTTATTGCTGCGCGGGTCACCGACGACAATGGTTAAATCGGCATCTTTGGCCTGTTCAGCGACCGCCTCCTGCCTGGTTTGCGTCGCATGGCAAATTTCATTGTGGATTTCCGCTTGCGGATATTTTCCTTTAATATACCGCATGATTTCCTCAACATCCCATTGCGACATCGTCGTTTGGTTGGTGATGACGATTTTTTCGTTTTTCAGTTGAAGGCTGTCTACATCTTCAAAAGTCTGAACAAGGTGCACACGCCCTGGCGCCATGCCGAGAGCGCCTTCCGGTTCGGGATGGCCTTTTTTCCCGATATAAATAATATCATAGCCCGCCTTTGTCTTCTCTTTTATTAGGTCATGCGTTTTTGTGACATCCGGGCAAGTCGCATCGATGACGGTCAGCCCTTTTTCCTCTGCCAGCTTGCGAACCTCAGGGGATACGCCATGAGCTGTGAAGATCACTGTGCCTTTATCAATCTGCTTTAACAACTCCAGGCGGCTGTTGCCGTCAAGAGTGATAATGCCTTCCTTTTCAAAGGCTTCTGTCACATGTTGATTATGCACCAACATGCCGAGGATATATATCGGGCGCGGCAGATTCTTGTTCATCGCTGCCTTGCGTGCAATGACCATCGCATCGACAACTCCGAAGCAATAGCCGCGCGGGGACACTTTTATAACTTCCAAAATCAACGCCTCCCTTGGCTTCTCTTTCCATTATAAAGCCAAAAGCAAACGCTGACAACGAAAGTCCTTAATGAAAACGAGCTTCAACAAAAGTTCGGGGTCTACCCCACCTAAAGCTACATAATACTGAACGATTTTAAGAAACCCGTGGTGAAAGTCAAACCCCTTATTGGTTAACCTCATGCGGGATGACGAGATGGAACGGATTTGTATTCGTGGTGGATTCCATCACCGTCGTCCCTGTGTATCCATTGGTATTTAAAAAATCACGGAAGAAGGCGGCAACACCTTGAATCATGATTTTTTCAATATGGTGCCCGGCATCAATCACCATGAGACCAGCCGCTTTCGCATCGTGCGCATTGTGGTATTTCGTGTCCCCGGTCACGAGCACATCCGCGCCGCGATCAATGGCTTCCGGAATAAAATCATTGCCGCTACCGCCGATGACCGCAACGGTTTGGACTTTTGCGTTTAAATCACCGACGGCGTTTACCCCAGGTAAACCGAAAACCTTAATGACATGTTGGGCCAATTGGGCTAAAGTCATCGGTGCCGAAAGTTGCCCGACTCGGCCCAAACCTATTTTGTCCTCTTTGTTTTTCAAAGGATAAAGATCATAGGCGACTTCCTCATAAGGATGGCTATCAAGCATTTTTTTGACGACTCGGCTCAAATCCGCCTCGCGCACAATCGTTTCAATTTTGATTTCATCGACAACCTCTAACTTTCCTGTTTCCCCAATGTAGGGCGTTGTTCCTTCCCCTGGTAAAAATGTGCCTTTTCCGCTTGTATTAAATGTGCAGTGACTGTATTGGCCGATCGCCCCCGCACCTGCATCACCTAGCGCCGCACGAACTTGATCCGCATGTGTCACTGGTACAAAGACAGCCAGTTTCACGAGCGAGTCCGACTGAGCGGGCACAAGAACCGCTGTATTTTGCAAGCCGATGGCGGAGGCGAGCCAATCATTCATCCCGCCTTGAGCGACATCGAGGTTGGTATGTGCCACATACACCGCCAAGTCATTTTTTAGGCATTTTTCGATGATTTTTCCAGAACCGCTATCCGTTAAAATGTTATCCAATGGACGGAAAATAAGCGGATGATGGGCAAAAATCAAATCCGCCCCTTGAGCGATCGCCTCGTCCACAACTTCTTCCGTGACGTCCAAAGTCACGATCATTTTTTGGATGTCCTTATTCAGCGTCCCTATTTGCAGACCGACCTTATCCCATTTCTCAGCTAATCGGGGTGGTGCCCATGCTTCAAAAGCGTTGATTAGCGTTTTGCCGTCAATCGTCATGTCGTCACCTCGTTAATCCACTGGATTTCCTTTTCGATCGCGAAACGGCGTTTTGCAATCTCTGGACTCGGGACAGCTTGACCGAGTGATTGCCAAACGCGTTCCCTCTTCTTTAATTCCGCACGCCACTTCTTTAAAAAGATATCGCTTTTCTCTTGAAGCAGAATTGGTCCGAACATGAGCTCTTTTGCGGAATATGTTTTGGGCTGGTCATTTTTTTGTGCCTGAATGATTTCATAGATATGGCCGTCTTCTTCAAGAATCATTTCTTGGTCAATGGTAAAATCGTTCGCCATCAACCAAAGACGGACTTGATGCTCGCCGACATTCGGCTGCAAAATGAGGCGCGTGGCATCCGTCAAACGATCTTTACCTGCCTCCAGAATGCGCCGGATTAATTCTCCGCCCATTCCCGCAATCGTAATACAATCCGCTTCATCTTTTTCGATCACGGAAAGACCGTCGCCCAGGCGAGCAGTAATATGTTCGGAGAGTCCGTATTTTTCGATCGTCGAAAGCGCCGAGCGGTACGGTCCGACATTGATTTCACCGGCTATTCCCTTCTTTATTCGTCCTTCTAAAAATGCGTAACAAGGTAGATAAGCATGGTCAGAGCCGATATCCGCTAATGTATGGGTTGGAGTAATCAAAGATGCCACGGCTTTTAACCGCTCCGAAATCGGTATGTCGTTCATGTCATCACCACACTAAAGTTTCTCATTTTATGATACAAAGCGAATGCGGTGATGGCAAATATCAACATGGCAATGTAAACCGCTAGCATTTGACGATGGGGTGGGTCGCAAAGAAGTTGTCGGTCAATCGCGGATTTTAAGCGAAACGAAAGCTTGCACGATGTAGGTCGGCTTTTCATTGCTCCTCGCCAATCCGTTTAAAATAGCAAAATGGCCACCCCAAAAATGGGATGACCGCGCGTTCAACTTATTTTTTCTTAGCAAGCCACTCGGCGACCTTAGCGGCATCGTCCCCTTGAAGTAAACCGCCAGGCATACCTCCGCCACCTTCGTTAATCTGTTTTAAAATGGCGTCCTTTGAAAGTTTTCCTCCAATATGTTGCAAATTCGGGCCGGCACCGCCTTCTAGGTTTTGACCGTGGCAGGCTGCGCAATTGTCTTGAAAGAGTTTCTCAGGCGTGGCTGTGGCCACGGCGCCTTTATGTTTTGCGGCTTCCCGTTCTTGAGCAGCATGAGCCCCCCACAAACCGACCACCACCATGAGCAGGATTCCGCATGCGGCAATAACGGCAAACGGAATGAGTGGATTCCGTTTCATTTCACGTGCCCTCCTTATGTATCAATTCCTTGTGCAAAAAAACTGCAAATTCTTTTAAATAGACCATTTTTATTTTACTTTATAATACCATTCAAGAAAAGGGAAAACGAATTTGTCACAAATTCGTCACTTTTTATGCCCTCATTATAGATTTTGGTTACAGAAAACGAAATCACAATCTTCATTTAAGCAGGCGATCGGTTCAAACCAAAAGCAAATGGAACGCAAGGCGGCGTTCCATTCACAAAAAAATTTCCGATACAAAAGCCTTTGAGAAGCATATTTTTCCGTAGACAAAGATCAGCAGCCGATTTCGCGCGAGATGACCATTCGCTGTACCTCAGACGTTCCTTCACCGATTTCGAGGAGTTTGGCATCACGCATATACCGCTCCACTTCATATTCTTGCATGTAACCGTTGCCGCCATGAATTTGAATGGCATCCCGGCAAATTTCCATGCAGACTTCAGATGCGTATAATTTGCACATCGCGGCTTCTTTGGTGAATTTCTTGCCTTGGTCTTTTAACCATGCCGCTTTATAAACCATCATTCGAGCAAGTTCAATTTTCATCGCCATATCGGCCAATTTAAACTGAATGACTTGGAATTTGGATAATGGACTTCCGAACTGTTTGCGTTCTTTCGCATAGGCTAGCGCTTTTTCATAGGCGGCTTGGGCAATACCCACCGCCATGGCGCCAATGCCTATTCTTCCGCCATCAAGCGTAATCAAAAATTGTTTAAAGCCTTCCCCGCGTTTGCCGAGAATGTTTTCTTTCGGGACGCGCACGTCTTCGAAAAAGAGCTGCGTGGTGTTGGAGGCATTCAAACCCATTTTGTCATAAGGTTCATCAATCGAAAAACCCGGTGAATCCGTCGGCACAATGATGGCGGTGATTTCTTTTTTACCATCCTTTTTCCCGGTAACGGCCGTAATCGGGACTACCTTGGCATAAGAGGCATTGGTAATAAAACATTTGCTGCCGTTAATGACCCATTCATCTCCATCCTCCCGGGCTTCGGTTTCCGTACCGCCGGCGTCCGACCCGGCTCCGGGCTCGGTCAGCCCAAAGGCACCAAGCGCCTCCCCAGTGCAAATGGGAATGAGATATTTTTGTTTTTGCTCTTCCGTGCCGAATAAATTTAACGGTGCCCCTCCGAGAGATACATGAGCGGAATACGTAATGCCTGTTGATCCACACGCGCGGCTTAGCTCTTCCACCACAATCGCAAAGCTGATGGTGTCGGCCCCGCCGCCACCGTATTTTTCCGGAAAAGGCAAACCGAGAATCCCGAGTTCACCCAGCTTTTTAAATATTTCTTTTGGGAAAGTTTTTGTTCGATCTCGCTCAATCGCTCCTGGTGCGACTTCTTCCTCCGCAAATTCACGAATCATTTTCTGTAAAATTTTTTGTTCATCGGTTAATTCAAAATGCATTGGTTTTTCCTCCCCACCCATTTTTTTAAAAATATAAAATGTATCCGCTTACATAATATTTTAAAGTAAGTCAAACAATGTGGCAAATGGCGTTTACAAAAATATAATCAGAACATTTTTGTAATTCGGTTTGCATCTTTTAGCTGGAAACTGTAAAATAAAAATCAAGATAAAAATAAAAAGTTTACTTCTCACACCGAAGTAAACTTTTACACAAATGGATGCAATTAGAGCGTTGACGTTCGCCTGATGCATGGAATGTTGTTTCGGCCACGCTTTATTCCAAGAAATCTTTAAGCTGTTTGCTGCGGCTCGGATGGCGCAGTTTGCGAAGCGCTTTAGCTTCAATTTGGCGGATGCGTTCTCTCGTCACGCCAAAAACTTTACCCACTTCTTCTAAAGTGCGCGTGCGGCCATCATCTAAGCCAAACCGTAAACGAAGCACGTTTTCTTCGCGGTCGGTTAGCGTGTCGAGCACATCTTCCAATTGTTCTTTCAGTAACTCATAAGCGGCAGCATCGGACGGAGCGGTGGCATCGTGATCCTCAATAAAATCGCCAAGATGGGAATCGTCTTCTTCACCAATCGGCGTTTCGAGGGAAACGGGTTCTTGTGCGATTTTTTGAATCTCACGAACTTTATCGGCGGGTAAATCCATTTCTTTGCCAATTTCTTCTGGTGTTGGCTCACGTCCTAGATCCTGTAACATTTGCCGCTGGACGCGGATGAGTTTGTTGATGGTTTCAACCATATGGACTGGGATGCGAATCGTACGGGCTTGATCGGCAATGGCGCGGGTAATTGCCTGGCGAATCCACCACGTGGCATACGTGCTGAATTTATAGCCTTTTCGGTAGTCAAATTTTTCAACCGCTTTGATTAAGCCCATGTTCCCTTCTTGAATCAAATCAAGGAATAACATGCCCCGGCCGACATAACGCTTGGCAATACTAACGACAAGGCGCAAATTCGCTTCGGCAAGGCGGCGCTTTGCTTCTTCATCGCCTTTTTCAATCCGTTTGGCTAGTTCAATTTCTTCTTCCGCTGACAGGAGATCCACGCGCCCGATTTCTTTCAAATACATTCGGACGGGGTCATTAATTTTAATGCCCGGGGGGACACTTAAATCATTGAGGTCGAATTCTTCATCTTTGTCCTCATCGTCTAGATCATCCACATCCAAGTCCGCATTATCCTCTAAAACATCGATGCCTAGGTCACCCAGCACCTCGTAAAATTCATCCATTTGTTCTGAATCTTGATCAAATGGCGCTAACTTTTCGGCGATTTCACCATATGTCAACACACCGCGTTTTTTACCTAATTCAATCAATTGTTCTTTCACTTGTTCAAGGCTATTTTCTTGTTCAACTTGTTGTTCACTTGATTTCTCTGCCATTTGATCCCCCTCCTTCCATAACCTAATTCCTTCCCAGCCCTTTTTTTAAGGAAATGATTTCGGCGAGAATTTTGGTTGCTTTTTCAAAGTCATTCGCGCGCTCAGCTTCCTTTCTCTCTCTTTCCTTTTGCCGAATGCGCTCTTCTAAACCATGTTGTCGAATGACCTTAATGCAATCGTCAATGACCTTATCCGTTGCTTGGTCTGTTATCTCCATCATCGCGATTTCGGATGCAACGGATTGCAGTTGCGGATCATTTAGTTTTTGTAAAAATGATGCAATATCTGGAGGCCGCCCGTCTTCGTAATAGGCATACAAATGAGCGGCAAGCGCTCCGTACAAGTCCGTATAAAATTCGGCGCCGATCTTCTCGCGGATCGCAAACGCCAGCTCACTGTCATGCATCATGTATGCCAGCAGCTCTCTTTCCGCCATTTGATAAGCAGGTAAAAGCGGACGCGTTTGAGTGACGGGGCGGATTTCGGTCGTTTCTTTTCCGAGTTCCCCCTTACTTTTCCTTTGTCTATAAATTTGATATTGTTGCTGTTTGAGGGCATCCAAAGATATGGAAAATTCCTCAGCCAACTGCCTTAAGTAATGGTCCCTTTCAACCGCTTGCGGAAGCTCGCTTATCTCATGTAATATGGTTTCGATATACTTAAGGCGATCTCCTTCATCATTCATATTTCTTTTTTGACGAAAATATTGCATCTTAAAAGCCATTACCGTCGCGCTTGCCCCTAATACATTGTGACGAAAGGCGTCATCGCCGAACCGTTCAATGTACTCATCGGGGTCTAGCCCCTTCGGCATTCGGGCAATTCTGACGGAACGGTGATACGGCTTTAGCATATCGATCGCCCGAAAGGTGGCTTCCACACCAGCATCATCTGAGTCATAACAGACGATGATTTTTTCTGCATTTCGCGTTAAAAGACCCGCTTGTTCCTCGGTTAATGAAGTGCCCATGGATGCCACACCGTTATCCACACCTGCCTGATAGGCCTTAATGACATCCGCGTAGCCTTCAAATAACACCACCTCGTTTTTTTTCTTAATGGCGGGGCGGGCAACCGGATAGCCGAAAAGCAGTTTCCCTTTATGAAATATATTTGATTCGGGGCTGTTTAAATACTTCGGTTTGGAATCATCCAGCACGCGGCCGCCGAAGGCTACGGTACGCCCTTTCATGTCCGTAATCGGGAACATGACGCGATTTCTGAAGCAATCAAAGATTTTACCATCAAAACCGCGGGTGGCAAGGATCCCGATAGAGACAAATGGTTCTAGGGGAAGTCCGCGCCGTTTTAAAAATCGCGTGGCCGTATCCCACGAATCCGGCGCATACCCGATCTGGTATTTTTCGATGGTCTGAGCTGTAAACCCTCGTTTATCTAAATATTCCCGCGCCGCTTTCCCATAAGACGTTTTCATTAAAAGATAATGGTATAATTTCGTTAATAATTCCATCCCGCGATATAAAGGCTCTGCCTTAGCCTCCCGCCGGATGTTTTCCTGTTCGGTTCTCGGGACATGTATGCCGATTTTTTCGCCAAGATGGCTGACAGCTTCCGGGAAGGTATAGCCTTCCATTTCCATGAGGAAGGTATACACATTCCCACCGATCCCACAACCGAAACAATGGAAAATTTGCTTTTCAGGTGAAACGGAAAATGACGGGGTTTTTTCGCTATGAAACGGGCACAGGCCAAAATAATTTCGCCCTTGTTTCTTAAGTTGAACGTATTCGCTAATGACGTCGACGATATCGACGGACGCTTTCACTTTTTCGATCAACGCCTCATCGACCCGCATGCCAATCCCCTCCCCCGTCCAACCAAAATGGGCGCTTAAACCAGCAGATCGGATAAAACCCGACGGAAAAGCCTGCGGTCTTTTTCGGTAAATGGTTTTGGTCCTTTCGTCCGATGACCTTCGGCTCTTTCTTTTTTCCCTATATAACGATTGTATAAAATAAGCGGGATGTCTTTATCGTTTACGATTATTCCCGTTGGGGTTAAAACTAACACCGCCTTTGCTGTCAGAAGCGCTGAAAGCCCCATATCTGAGGTGATGACGATATCGTTGGCTGCGGCATGACTTACGATATAAAAATCCGCAGCATCCGGATCTGGATCCACGTAAACCCATTCGCCGGGATAATGATCGGTTATGTGCCGATAGGATGCGACATAAATCACTGGAATTCGATGCCGTTCCGTCAATTCATAAATGTCCTTTTTGACGGGACAGCTGTCGGCATCGACAAAGACTCTCTTCTTTATCAATAATTCGATATCCTCCAGTCAAAATCCTTTTAACCGATGCATATTTAAATTTTTTGACTTTTAACGAATGGATGTTCGAAACCTTTACTGGTTATTTTTATCACAAAAATGTATTATAATACATAGGAATTTTACATGGCAACCTATTCGCTTATAAATATCTACACTTATATTTATTCAAACCTTGTGTATAAATGAAACAATATGCACGGTGATCATTAAAAGTTCCGCTTGTTTTTATAATACTGCTCAATGATTATATTGGCTGTCTCTTCCACCGCCCGCTTGGAGACATCAATCACCGGGCAGCCAATTTTTTGGACGATGCTCTCGAAATAGTTGAGTTCCTCCTGTATGCGATCCAACTGAGCATAGTTAGCATCTGCTGCGAGTCCCAAAGATTTTAACCGTTCTTTGCGGATATGGTTCAACTGTTCTGGGCTAATGCGCAAGCCAAAACATTTTTTCGGATTGACTTGAAAAAGCTCTTCTGGAGGTTCGACTTCCGGCACGATTGGCACGTTAGCCACCCTTAGCCGTTTTAAGGCTAAATATTGGGACAAAGGGGTTTTAGACGTTCTCGAGACGCCGATCAGAACGATATCCGCCCGCAAAATGCCTCTTGGGTCGCGCCCATCATCGTATTTTACCGCAAATTCAATGGCTTCCACACGTTTGAAATAGTCTTCATCCAGTTTATGCACAAGTCCGGGTTCATAAACAGGACTGGATTGAAAAACATCTTCCATTCTGGTTAAGACAGGTCCCATGATGTCGACATACGGTACGCCCTCTGTTTCCAACAATCGGACGGCCGTCTCACGGATTTCCGGCACAACTAACGTAAAGACGACCATTGCTTGATTTTCTTTGGCAGCCGTGATAATTTCCTCAACGCTTTTTATGTCATTGACATATGGAAACCGTTCAACATCTACCGTGACATTTTTAAATTGGCTTACGGCTGCTTTTATAACAAGTTCGGCCGTTTCGCCGACTGAATCAGATATGACATAAATGCGTTGCTCATTAATCCGTTCCATCTTGCTCCTCCGTTTTATTCGATTTCACCTTCGGCCAATTCCAAAAAGGCCTTTGTAATATTCGTTTTCGTAATTCTGCCGATGACTTCCAACCCTTTGTCGGTCTCCCTCACAACCGGCAATCCATCGATTTGCCGTTGAATGAGGAGTTTTGCCACGTCGATCACTAAATCCGTGCTCTTACATGTGGTAATGTTTGGCATCCGCGACATGATGACGCTGACTGGTATCGCGTTTAAGTTTTGATTGCCGATCGATGCCCGCAAGAGATCCTTCCGCGAGAGCACCCCCGTTAAAACCGCATCCTTATTAACGACAAACAATGTTCCGACATCTTCTAGAAACATGGTACAGATGGCATCGTAGGCGGAGGCGCCTTCTTGAATGACCACCGGTATCGATTGATATGCCTTTACCGTCATCCGTTTAAGGCGATCCGTCAAAAGTTTTGAAGGTGTTTTGCCAGTATAAAAATATCCCACGCGGGGTCGCGCATCTAAAAAACCACTCATGGTGAGGATGGCTAGATCAGGCCTCAATGTCGCACGGGTGACATGCAACTGATCCGCGATTTGTTCCCCTGTGATCGGCCCGTTTTCCTTTACGATTTCCAATATCTTCTTTTGCCGTTCGCTTAAGTCCAAGGTTCTGTTCACCGCCCTTACAACTCATCATGCCCTATATTTTTTATACATGATCGCTAAAAAGTCCTGCTTTTTTTATAAAATTTTTGTTGAAAAACATAGGAAAATCCTCGCCAACCGGCGAGGAAGGTCGATTCTCTACCATCTAGGGATTGGGTCGAACTAAAAGGCATCGGCTGCTTCGATTTGCTCGATAAATCGTTTAGTCTTTAATCTCATGCCGGAATTAGCATCATAATACATGGTCAGGATGCGCTTGAATTCATCCAAGGTTTCCGGCTTTAGATTAATTTTTCCTAACCGTGCGACATTGATTTGTCTAAACAGTTTAAACAACTTAATAAAGGTTTCAGAAACCGGCACGGCATGGGGGTCTTCCTGTGTGCAGCGGAAACAGAGCAACCCGCCGCCGGAAACGGAGAACTTAAACGGCCCATCCGTTCTCCCACAATGGATACAACCGCTCATGACAGGTTCGATTCCTAAAACCGCAAGCATCTTGACTTCAAAAATAAACATCAACACCTGTGGCTCAAGGCCATTGTTCATCTCATTTAACAAAGTCAGGACGAGTTGAAACAACGGCGGACTCAACGTATCCGCTGCGGGCATTTTGTCGATAAAATCGACGATATAAGCAGCATAGGCCATTTTGTAAATATCTGCTTTTAAGTAGCGAAAAGGGTTTTCGACTTCGCCCTGATGAAGCGTACCAAGCCCTTTTCCAATGGAATAGATATAAACCCCATGGGTAAGGATTTGACTGCTTGCAGAAAGCTTGCTTCGGGGTTTTTTTGCCCCCCTCGCCATGAGGCCAACTTTACCGTATTCTCTCGTAAATAAAGTGATGATCTTGTTCGATTCCCCATAATCTGTTGCCCGAAGGACAATACCTTCCGCCTTGGTGTTCATACTCTTCCCGCCGTTTCCCTATATTCCAAGAATGTATTAAACCGTCGGCTGTTCTTCAGCGGCGTATTCTTCCGCCGAAGACGCCTCCGCCTCAAATTCCCTTTCCATCTCTTTCATGAGCAAATAGGTGTCAATACTTCCGGTCTTACAAAAGACTTTCCAAGCAAAGTCTATCATGTTTAAAACCACCTTTCATGTTTTAACACCTTGTTTTTTTAGTTTCTCACGAATCGGTGCAAAACATGAAATGGAAAAAATGACAATAATGGTGACAAATTCGGTTATATTGCCGGGACTTCCCGGCTCGCTCGCCCCAACTCACCAATTTTTTCCTACTGCTCATTTGCCATCAGTAGTCGTCTTCATTAAATCCGAAATCATGGAGCAACTGCGTTTTATCGCGCCAATTTTTTTGGACTTTTACCCATAATTCCAGATAAACCTTTGAGCCGAGAAGTGCCTCAATATCTCGGCGTGCTCGCGTGCCAATTTCTTTTAACATGCGGCCGTTTTTACCGATAATGATTCCTTTTTGCGAATCCCTTTCCACAATTATCGCGGCTAAAACATCAATCATGGATCCGTTTTTCCGCGTTTCAATGTTTTCAATCATGACGGCAATCGAATGCGGCACTTCTTCTTCCGTTAAGTGAAGAATTTTTTCCCGAATGATTTCGGATATGATAAACCGCTCCGGATGGTTAGTCACTTGGTCATCGGGGTAATATTTCGGCCCCTCTTCAAGGACATTGATGATTTCCGCCATCATCGTTTGCGTGTTTTGCCCGTTCTTTGCCGAAATCGGTATGACTTCTTGGAAAGGAAACGCTTGACGATATTCATCAATGAGTGGCAAAAGATCATCAGGATGAACCTTGTCAATTTTATTCACAATCAAAAAAACGGGGGAATGACATTTTTTCAACTGCTCGATGATAAATTCATCGCCGCGTCCCTTACCGCTTTCCGCATCAACCATGAAAAGGACGAGATCCACTTCATTTAACGTGTTGATGGCGATTTTGGTCATGTATTCCCCAAGTTTATGTTTTGGTTTATGTATACCAGGCGTATCGATAAAAATGACTTGAGCCTCATCTGTTGTATAAACACCTTGTATTTTATTCCGAGTTGTTTGCGGTTTATTACTCATGATCGCAATTTTTTGGCCGATGATATGATTCAACAATGTGGATTTTCCAACATTCGGCCTGCCGATGAGTGCGACAAAACCTGATTTAAAACCCATATTTCGTCAAATCCTTTGTCAGTAATGTTCCCAAGTGCAACGCCACAACCAAACTTTTTTTACTCATAACGAACACCAACCTTATTTTAAAAAAGATATCTACTAAAAATGATCACTCCGATGATGGCGCTCGCCACCGCCACGACAAGAACGGCACCTGCCGCGACATCTTTTGCTTGCCTCGCCAATGGATGGTCGTATTGGGTGCATAGATCCACCGTTCGTTCCACAGCCGTATTCATCAACTCGAAAGCAAAGACTAAAAAAATGAGCAATAATAGTATAACCCAATCCGAGCGGCTGACATGGAACCATGCCGCAAAAAGAATGACCAAAATGGCGCAAACACCATGGATTTTCATGTTTTTTTCGCTGCGGAAAGCGTGTATAAGACCCGCCCAAGCCGCCCGAACACTCGTTAAAAACCGCTTTTTCTTTGCCATATTTATGACCTCGTTAAGCCGAACTTATTTAAAATGTCTTCTTGGAGCGCAAACATTTCTTGTTCGTCTGCTTTCTCCATATGGTCATACCCTAATAAATGTAAAAAACCATGAACGATGAGAAATCCGATTTCCCGTTCAAAGGAATGACCGTATTCTTCCGCTTGAGAGACGGCTTTCGGAACGGAGACGATGATATCCCCTAAAACCCTAGGGACATCTTCGCCGATAATCGGAACTTCCTCTTCGGTTATTTCTTCAAGGGCAAATGAAATGACGTCGGTCGGATAATCTTTCCCGCGATATTCCAAATTGATTTTATGTATGGTCGGGTTATCCACGAAAGTTAAAGACAGTTCAGCGTTACCGACTTTCAATTGATCCGCGGCAAACTGCAACAAATCCTTAACTTGTTGCATTTGTTTTTCGTTTAAATAATCATGGTCATCTTGGACCGCAATATGAAGTGCCATTTACTACCCTCCGCTTTCTGACAATAAAGAAGACATAGATCTGTTGTTTTGAGCAAAGACAAACCTAAACGCCCTTTATGATACCTGTTTAATGCGTCATTTTCTTACCGCTAAGAAAAAGGCTGGCTGAAGTCCGCGTTATCAAAATACGTGGATTCAGCCGCTCTTTATTTTTCTGGCCGGCAAATCTTCCGGATATTCAATGCGAGAATGAAAAACGCCTTGAAGCGTTTCAATTAATGAGGCGCGGACGGTATATAATTCTTTCATTGTCAAGTCGCATTCGTCAAACTGCCCATCTTCCAACCGATCGTTGAAAATCGATTGCACGAGCGCTTCGATTTTTTCTGGTGTCGGATGTTTCATGGATCGAACAGCGGCTTCGACACTATCTGCCAGCTCAACAACGGCGGCCTCTTTCGTCTGCGCTTTCGGACCGGGATAGCGAAAATCGCTTTCCAGAACCTCTCCGCCTTCTTCCTTTGCCTTGTGGTAAAAATATTTGATCAGAGTTGTGCCATGATGTTGCTCTGCGATATCAATGATTTCCTTCGGGATTTTTGCTTCCTTCAGCATCTTTGCCCCGTCATATGGATGGGCCATGATGATGGTTTTGCTTAAATGCGGCGAGATTTTATCGTGAGGGTTTTCCCCGTTCATTTGATTTTCCACGAAAAAGCGCGAGCGCTTGGTTTTCCCTACATCATGATAATAGGCGGCGACGCGGGCAAGCAAGCCGTTCGCACCGATGGCTTCGCAGGCGCGTTCGGCAAGATTGGCGACCATGATGCTGTGATGATACGTGCCCGGGGCTTCGATGAGGATTTTCCTCAAAAGCGGATGGTTAGGGTTGGCCAATTCAATCAGTTTCATCGGTGACAGAATGTTAAAGACCGCCTCAAAGAACGGCATTAATCCAATGGTTAAAACCGTTGCCAAAAAGGCGGACAGAAACGCCACGCCGATTTCCATCCCCAATTCCAAAATATGAATGGAACCACCTTTAATAAAATGAAGCGAACAAGCCGCGAGAACATTGACCGTTGCAATCATTAAACCAGCAGGTAAATACCGCAAACGCCCCCGACTTTCACGCCATACCAAGGCACCGGCCATGGCGGAGCATAACACATAAATAGCCATTGTCGCATTGAAAGCCCCGCTGTTTCCGCCAAAGATATAACCGCTCGAAACAGCTGCCACAATACTGTAAACCACAGCCAAGCGCTTACTTAATAAAATGGTCATCAGTAACGGGCCACAGGCGACAGGCACTACGAATTCAATATGATTCACATGGACGTTTTTTAATAGGCTGGCGAGTTCCAAGAGAACAACAATTAACACATGTATGCATAAAAACATCAGCAAGTTGCTTGTATCTGGTTCGCCTTGCTTTTGTTTTAACTGTTTGAACTCTAAAACCAGTAACATGGTACAAAAAGCAACAAGAATGGCGAGGCCGATGAAAGGCAAGATTTTATAATGATTGTCCAACAAACCGACAACCTTGAGTTTATGAAGGACATCCCGCGTGATGAGATCCCCTTTTTTGACGATGACTTCCCCTTGGTGAATGACAACCGGTTCAATGGCCTTTACAGCATCTTCCTTGTTCTTTTTCGTCGCCTGTGCATCAAAGACATAGTTCGGAACAATCGCATAGCGTAAAATGTCGGAAAGAGCTGCCGTTAAATCATCATTGACGACCGATTTCGGGATCGACCGAATCGCTTTATTTTGCGCATCTTCTAGATCCGCCCATTTGATTTTATCCATCATCGTATCATAAATGGTGGAATTGGCAATTTCTTGGGCAAGAGCAAAATCGCGGTCAGAAACCGAAAGCAACGTCCGCAATGTGTCGTCCGACAGTTTTCCGCCTGTCGTATTTTTCAGTTTCTCCCGCGCGTCTTTTACGGCGTCTTCCAATTTCGCTGCCTTTTGCGCTTTAAGTTGATTGCCCTCAGCGTGAGCGTCGTTTGCTGCATCATTTGCCGTTTGCTTTTTCTCCCGCAAGTCCGCTAATACATTAAAAATATCACCGGTTTTTTCCACTTGGAGCATGGCGGTATCTTTGTTAAAGACATAAGTGGTTGGAGTATTGGCCGATGCCTGTCTGCGCAAATTGTTTGTCGTTTCCTGATCAACAATTTCTACAGGGGATTGAATGTCATAACGAGCAATGTCGTGAAGTTTGACATGGACGGTATCAGGCAGCGCGGCATTTATCATGGCCAAGTATAAAATCACACCAATCAAAACATAAATCACATAAGTTAACCACGCGCGCTTGACCACCCGCTGCCAAATCGCTTTCCATTCCCACGGCATCATCCTTAACCCCCCTTCAAACAGAGCGATGCTATTTTGCCTCATACGCTTGGATGATTTTTTGTACAAGCGGATGACGGACGACATCGAGGCGTTTTAGCTCGATAAAGGCAATCCCTTTGATATCTTTTAACGTTTCACACGCCTCGGCGAGCCCTGAAGTCTTGCCTTTGGGTAAATCCACTTGTGTGATGTCGCCGGTAATGATCATTTTTGAACCAAAACCGAGCCGGGTTAAAAACATCTTCATTTGCTCTGGCGTTGTGTTTTGCGCTTCATCTAAAATGACATAGGCATCTTCTAACGTTCGCCCGCGCATATACGCAAGAGGGGCGACTTCAATGGTCCCGCGTTCTAAAAGCCGGGCGGTATGTTCAGTACCGAGTATATCATGGAGCGCGTCATACAAAGGCCGTAAATACGGGTCGACTTTTTCTTTCAAATCACCCGGCAAGAAACCTAGTGATTCCCCCGCTTCAACAGCTGGTCGAGTGAGAACGATGCGTTTGATCAACCCTTTTTTTAAAGCAGTCACCGCCATCACGACGGCCAAATAAGTTTTTCCTGTACCAGCAGGCCCAATCGCAAACACCAAATCGTGTTTCCGCATTGCTTGGACATATCGGCGTTGGCCAAGCGTTTTCACGCGAATTGGTTTTCCTTTAGAGTTAATCGTAATTTCTTCATCATATAAGTCCACAAGTGCGTCAATCATACCTTCTTCAGCCAATTGGACGGCGTAGACGACATCTCTTTCCGATATGGCGATCCCTCGCTTAACCAATTTTATTAAGCCTTTTAAGACATCCTCAACGGTTTGCACTTTGTTTGGGTCACCGGAAACGGATACTTGACCGCCTCGGGTGACAAGGGATACGTCTAATTTTTCTTCGATGATTTTTAAAAAGCTATCACTCGGGCCAAAGAGCGTGATCGCATCCCCGGCATGCTCAAGATGTAAGTGTATCGTATGCAAAAGGTTTTCGGACAATATTGCTCAGTCTCCTTAACTCCATCGTAGTCCTTTTCTTTTTCTTAGTCTACCATAGGAATAACACAAAATTCCATTAAATATCGAAAAACTCACCGCTATTTCCAAACGGTGAGCGGACTGAGCGCTTTTAAGAAGCTGGTGCTTTTTTCTCTTTTTCTTTGCGAATGTGTTTTATTCGTTCACTAGGGATGATCACCCGTGGTTTTGTAATGTCTTCTTCGACGGTCATGAGCAAGTTTAAATGCAGTTCGCCGTTTTCTACAAACCTTTTTCGTATATCGATCGCCAACACTCTGGCATCCTCCGATAATTTTTGCAGCAACTGATTAGCGGCGGTTTCTTTCCCAATAGCCAGCGCTTCATCCATAGTCAACTGTCGGTGAGTGGTATCGGTTTTCCGATACGTTATTCTTTCATAAGAAACAGGCAAGTCCCAAAAAAGAAAATGAAAAGGCTTGATTTCTCTATCGACGTGGGCTTCCTTGTAAGGATGACTTTTAAAGCCCCAAATGGGTAGCGACCAGCCAAACACTTTCAACTGATGTTTGCGGTAAATGTCGCCTGTCATCGTTGTGTAGGCCGTCTTTAAGGGCACGCTTACGTCCGAGCGATACCACGTTTCCCCCATCACTTTTCCTTTAGCAGCGACGAACTTCGGATTATCTTCATTCCCGATGCTTCCGGAAACGAGTAATTGCCCAGGTTCTACGACTTGATCCGGTTCAACAACAGCGACTCCCTTTTCAACAAAGATCCGACGAATTTTCGCTTCTTTTGTGGCAATCAAATCCCGCGGTCCGGTTTCTTTTTCCCTTGGCGGTAGCTCCTTTTGGACGATATCCACATGATAGGTTGTCCCGTCTTTGGAGACACCTATCCATGTCGCTTTTTTAATTTGCCCTAATAATTCATCCTCAATGGTTTCAAGCGAGGGAAGGAAAAAAGTCAGCGACCCGACATGAACATTCATTTTTTTCAAGGCGCTGCGGATTTGTTTTTCCACTACGGGGTCAGCCCCGCTCACATCAATCCGCCAGACCATATTTGATAAAATAAAAATCAGTGCGAAGGCAAACAAGATGCCGATTAAAATACCCGTTCTGGACAAAAGACGGCGGATGAGAAATGGCAAGCCGCTCCGTCCTTCAAAATGAATGCGGCAGTCCGTGGCTTTTAAAATCGGTTTGATTCTCCTGATATCTTTTAACATCAGCGAACAAACAATTTCTCGATCCCCAACCCGTTCGATATCCCAAATGGCTATGGATTCCTTTACGCATCGGTTGATAAAGGCTTCGGGAATTCTTCCGCGAACGGTGACCCTGACATGGCCGAACAGCATTTCATTCCAGTTTTTTTTCACTTTGGTCACTCCTAGCCATCAATAAATTCGATACTTTTAATCGTCCCCTCCAACAAGATTTCTTCAGGTAAAATGGTTTTTAAGATAAAATTTTGCCCCTTTATCAGGAGTTGTCCCTGTTTCATGGACAGCCTTAATTCCTCTTTGGAGAAGGCTATAACCCCTTTATGGTTTTCTATGTATATATGCAGCCGCCCGATCATTGTGATCCGCGGCAAATCCATGATCACATCGGCCGGCATGTCGGTATGGTCAACGAACCACTGTTGGACTTTGTTTTGCCATTTCCGGGCCACCCTTCACCACCTCTTTATCATCTTTATGTTATTGAAAGCCTGACTATCACCATTTATCTCGCCTTAAGCCTGCGAACCACCGAACCTATTTTGAATGCTTCGAGAAAAAAATTAGCTCCGCCAAACCTTTTAGGTGAAGGCAGAGCCATAGTTCCTCTTATACCGGCCGGATAATTAAACAGTCCGTGTGCGCCTTTTTCGTGCGTTCAGAGCTTTCATTCCGCTTATACCAGCTTGATCAAGGATATTCCTATTGTTGAATTTATTTTATAATACTTCGCTGAGTTTGCCATTCTCCGGTCGGGGATATGTACGATATCCAACGTAAAAAAGGTCTATCCCTACAAAGAGATAGACCTTTCGTTGGTTCATTTATGATAAGCGTTGTTGAACGAGGCGATTGACTTTAGCCCCGTCTGCTTTACCTTTCACTTTCGGCATGATGCGCTGCATGACTTTACCCATGTCAGCTTTCGTTTTCGCGCCGCTTTCTGCGATCGCTTCATCGATAAGCTTCTCAAGTTCTTCATCCGAAAGCGGTTTGGGCATATACGATTGGATGATGTCGATTTCGCCCTTAACTTGCTCTTCTAAATCTTCTCGACCGGCGTTTTTAAACTCTTGGAGGGAATCTTTCCTCTGCTTGAGTTCCCGGGATAACACGGTTAACGCTTCGTCTTCCGATAATTCTTTATTCAAATGAATGGCTTCATTTTGAAGGGCAGCCTTTAACATCCGGATCACCGATAGGCGCGTTTTATCCTTCTGTTTCATGGCTTCCTTCATGTCCCGGGTTAGTTGATCCAACAAACCCATGAAGACAGCTCCTTCTAGTATCTGCGTTTTTTGCGCGCAGCCTCTGATTTATGTTTGCGACGGACACTCGGTTTTTCGTAGTGTCTGCGCTTTTTAATTTCCGCTAGCGTTCCGGATTTTGCGACTGAACGCTTAAAACGGCGCAGCGCGTCTTCAATCGATTCATTTTTACGAACCTTTGTTTCTACTGCCATACCGTGTTTCCCTCCCTCCGAAAAGCGAACGCTTATGAAGGGCGTGGTCAAAAAAGGGACTCGCCCTGAGTCATTTTCGCCGTTACACTTTTACATGTATAAAAAATCCATGTCGTTTGTATTATATATGAATTAACGCCCGCGGTCAACTTAAGATTCGCTAGCGTCCTTTAAGCGATGCGCTTCCAGCTTTTTGATGAAGTCATCATCCAAAGGGATGGCTTTGTTCTTTTCCCCGTTTAACCATACGACCACCGATTCCCCTCGAGCAATCAGCGTTTGACTTTCCTTATCGCGAATATCATGCACGAGTGTAAAACTTTTGCGACCGATTTTAGCTACAGCCGTTTCCACCTGAATCACCTGATCGAAATAGGCTTGGGCAATAAAATCGCAGTGCAAGGATACGACCGCCATCGTCACATCTTTAGTTTCCAACGATAGCCCGATTTGTTTCGTAAAATCAACACGCGCTTCCTCCAAATAGATGAAATAACTGACGTTGTTGACGTGTCCTACTGCATCCGTTTCACAAAATCGCACGCGAATGTCAGTTACCGTTGCCATTTTTTTCACTCCAGTCACTTGCAGTCATGTTTATAAGCCTTGTCCAATAGAATGATATGGGTGAGATAAATGTTTACGCTTATAAGCACATTTATTATTTATATTACGATATTCTTTTTCGGAATGACAGTGATGCGCATCGGGATGCTGAACGCGTCCGAGGACCGTTTAAAAATGTATTTATATCGGGTGACGGACAAGCCCATCAAAGGTCTTTTTTTCGGGATGATTCTGACGGCGGCAATGCAAAGCAGCTCAGCCGTTACGGTCATTGCTATTGGGCTGGTTTCTGCGAAATTGATCTCGTTTCAGCAAACCATCGGCGTCATTCTCGGCTCGAATATCGGGACGACGGTGACCGGTGAAATCGCTACCATTGATCTAGGATCCCATTTTTGGGTTCTTCTCGTCCTTGGTGTCGTCCTCATGTTCCTGCCTTATCAAAAAGCGTTCGTGGCCGGGACATTCAGTTTTGGGCTCGGCTCGCTGTTCTGTGCAATGAACGGCTTTCAATCACTAGCCGGGCCCGTTGAAAACTTGGCATCGATGCGAACTATCCTTGATGCCGTCAATCATTCATTAGCTTTAGCCATTATTGTGGGCTGTGTTTTTACGGCGATCATCCAATCCAGTGCTGCCACCCAGCTCCTCGTCATGGGGCTTGCCACCGCGGATCTCTTAACGCTTCCTGCGAGCTTCGCCATCGTTCTCGGTGCGAATATCGGGACATGTATGACGGCGCTTCTTGCCGCCCTTCCGTCCGGTAAACCGGCACGCTACACGGCTTATACGCATACCTTATTCAATTTCCTCGGGGTTTTATTGTTTTACCCCATTCTCCCAATTTTTGCGGATGGAGTGGCGAAAGTGTCGCGAGCGCCGGATCAAGCGATTGCCCATATGTCCGTCCTATTCAACGTCATCACGGCTTTTCTTGCCCTTCCTTTCGCCAATAGTTATGGCAGATGGGTGGACAAGATCTTAAATCGCTGAGAATATAAAGAAAACTCCACCTAGCCATTAAGGTGAAGATGGGGACTTTGTTACCCTTATGCTAGCCCGAAAAAAGTTTATGCTTTCTGACCTATAAAAAAACTCGGCTCTGCCAAGCCTATTAGGCAAAGGCAGAGCTATAGTTGATCGGACATTTACCCTCCGCACATAACGGACTTCATTACCCTTACACAGCGGTTTGGTCCGCATCCGAGTGCAAATCATTAAGATCGACATGATCGTCCAAAACGCGGACGAATTGCCCGTCACAGTACGGATAGCCGGCTTTCACGATTTTTACGCGCACAAGTTTGCCTTCCATATCCGGTGTGGCTGGAAAGCGGACCTTTAGATAATTATCCGTATAGCCAACCCATTGGCCGGTTGAAGCATCTTTGTTATAAGGTTCTTCCGGTATGACCTCCAACACTTCGTTTTCGTATGCTTTGGCATATTCCAATGCCAGCTGATCGTTCAAGGCGATCAAACGGCGCACACGGTCGTGTTTGATGTCCTCTGGGACTTGATCCGGCATGCGACTTGCCGGCGTCCCCGTCCGCTTCGAATACGGAAACACATGGAGTTCGGCGAATTTTAACCGGCTGATGAAATCATACGTCTCTTGAAACTCGGCTTCGGTTTCACCCGGGAAGCCGACAATGACATCCGAAGTCAAGGCAAAATCCGGAAGCGCCTCGCGAAGACGGGCGATTTTTTCGGCATAAAAGTCAGTTGTATATTTCCGACGCATTCTTTTAAGAACGGTGTCCGAACCTGATTGCAGCGGAATATGCAAGTGACGGGCGATGACCTTGGAGCGATCAATCGTTTCAATAACCTCTTCGGTAATTTGACTTGCTTCGATTGATGATATACGGAGCCGCTTCAGGCCTTTGACGTTGGCCTCGAGATCGCGTAAAAGACGGGCAAAATTATAATCCTTCATGTCTTCGCCGTAACCAGCCGTATGAATGCCTGTCAAGACGATTTCTTTATAGCCGGCATCCACTAATTTTTGCGCTTGTTCTAAGACCGCCTGAGGTTCACGCGAGCGCAGAAGTCCCCGTGCCCACGGAATGATGCAGAAGGTGCAGAAATTATTGCATCCCTCTTGAATTTTTAAGGAAGCTCGCGTACGGTCCGTAAACGATGGTACGTCAAGTTCTTCAAAGACACGGGCTTTCATAATGTTGGAAACGCCATTGATGGGTTCCCGTTCTTTTTTAAATTGTTCAATATAACCGAGCATTTTTTCACGGTCTTGTGTGCCCACAACGATATCTACGCCGGGGATCCCCATGACTTCAGCGGGGGATGTTTGCGCGTAGCAGCCGGTCACGCATATAACGGCGTCAGGATTTTTGCGTACGGCCCGGCGAATCATTTGCCGGCTTTTCCGGTCGCCGGTATTTGTGACCGTACAAGTATTGATGACATAGACATCGGCTCGATCGTCAAAGTCTTTGCGTTCATAACCGTTTTTTTGAAAGAGCTGCCAAATCGCTTCCGTTTCATAATGGTTCACTTTGCAGCCTAAAGTATGAAAAGCCACTGATGGCATGTGCATTCACTCCAATAATTCAAAATGATAGGAGGCCGCGGATAAGAGATAAAGCCCAGCCGTCTCCGTGCGCAAAATGCGTTTTCCAAGAGCCACCTTCGTAAAGCCGGCATCATCTAATGCCGCAATCTCGCTTTCACTTAGCCCGCCTTCCGGTCCAATCACTGTCAAAAGCGACTCTTTTGGCTTCATTTTTCGAAAGATGGCGGAAAGTCCCTTCATTGCGCCGGACTTGGCTTCCTCTTCATAAGCCACGACTTTATAATCAAAATGTTTACTCGCCTCTATCAATTGTAATATGGATAGCGGTTCCGTCACATCTGGTATTTTATTCCTATGCGACTGCTCAGCCGCTTCTTTGGCGATTTTTTTCAACCTGTCCCGCTTGCGTGCAATTTTTGCTGCGCCTTCCCATTTGACGACAGCGCGTTCCGCCTGAAACAAAATAAACGCCTCAGCTCCCAATTCTGTCCCTTTTTGCACGATCCAGTCCAGTTTATCACCTTTTGGGAGCCCTTGAGCAAGAGCGATGCGAATGGGCAATTCATGATTCTCATCGAGTTCCTGCTCGATATCAGCGATGACTTCACCATCAAGGATCGCCGAAAGTGAACAAAGATAAGCACGGCCGTTTGTTTGGCAGCAAATAATACGGTCACCTGGCCGCATTCGCATAACCTTTGAGATGTGCCGAGCATCGTCGCCAACGATCTTTACCTGACCTTGTTCAATTTCTGATTCCGAAACAAAATACCGTTGCATCGTTTCACCTTATTTGCGGCTAACTATTGAGACCCAATCTTCTTCGCTCTCGATGTCGATGATGGTAAAGCCAGCGTTGCGGAGTGCCTCTTCGACATCTTTGCGCTTGTTTTCAATAATCCCGGACGCGATAAAAACGCCGCCAGGGCTCAATAAGCGATAGGCATCATCGACAAGGCGCAGTATGACTTCTGCCAAAATGTTCGCAACGACCAACTGATAAGTACCATCGACATGGTCGGCGAGATTGCCATGTTTGACCTCGACGACCTCTTGCACTTTGTTCACTTTAACATTCAGTTTGGCCACTTTCACCGCAACCTCATCAAGGTCAACAGCGAGGACGCGGTTTGCTCCGAGCTTGGCACAAGCAATGCTTAACACGCCGGAGCCCGTTCCAACATCTAAGACATCTTCACCTGGCCGGAGATATTTTTCAATCGCTCGTAAACAAAGCACGGTCGTTGGATGCGTCCCCGTCCCAAAAGCCATCCCTGGATCGAGCTCGATGACTTTTTCGTCAGCAGATTCCGGTTGGTAATCTTCCCATGTGGGGACGATCGTTAAATGATCCGTAACTTTTTGCGGTTTATAATACTTTTTCCAAGCGGTTGCCCATTGTTCTTCATTGACCTCACTAATGGTAATCGTATTTCGTCCAAGGTCGATGTCATACAAGAGAAGGGCGTTGATTTGTTCTTTTATTTGCTCAACGGTCTCCCCCAAAAAGCTGTTTACTGGGAGATAGGCTTTGATATTGACGCCTTCATCCGGGTAATCCGCGGGATCGAGTTCGTAAACCTCACCATAACGATCCGGCCATGTGCGTTTCAAATCTTCCGCATCTTCAATCACCACACCACCGGCTCCGGCTTCATGTAAAATATTTGAAATCGGTTCAATCGCTTCCCGCGTCGTATGAATGCATATTTCCGACCAATTCATGGGCCACCGGCCTCCATTCTCAATCCGCTTTAAAGGCGCGTTTCACCTTTGAAAAAAACGTATCATTTTGTTCATCAATGGTGTTTTGACCGCTGAGTTCTGCAAGTTCACGGAACAAAGCCTTTTCCCGTTCAGACAGATGCCGTGGGGTGACGACCTTCACCGTCACATGTTGGTCACCCTGCCCGTAACCCCGAACATTTTTAATACCTTTTCCTTTCAAACGAAAATGGGTGCCGGTTTGCGTCCCAGCGGGGATTTTCAACTTCACTTTACCGTAGAGCGTCGGCACCTCGATTTCATCCCCAAGCGCTACCTGAGCAAAATTGAGCGGAATCGTGCAGTAAATGTCATCGCCGTCCCGTTCAAAGAATTTATGGGGTTTGACATGGAATACAATGTATAAGTCACCGGGCGGTCCGCCGTTAATTCCGGCTTCACCTTGGCCGGATAAGCGGATTTGTTGACCATCATCGACGCCCGCAGGAATTTTGACATGGATTTTTTTATGGATACGCACGCGACCCGTACCGCCACAGCGGCCGCATTTTTCCCTTACTATTTTACCCTTGCCTTGGCAATAATGACAAACGCGGCGATTGACGATGCGACCAAACGGTGTGTTTTGTTCGAGATTTAATTGGCCGCTTCCGCCACAGTGAGAACACGTCTCTGGTTTTGTTCCTGGACGAGCACCAGAACCATGACATGTCGTACAAGTCTCCTCACGGGGAATTTCAATGTCGGTTTCTTTCCCGAAGGCGGCTTCCTCAAATTCCAGCGTCATCGTATATTGCAAATCTGCTCCTTGGCGGGGCGCATTGGGATCTCGGCGCCTTGTACCACCGCCGAAGAACATGTCAAAGATGTCACCGAATCCGCCAAAATCCGCTCCTTGGAACCCACCGGCACCGCCAAAGCCTTGATTCGGGTCGGCATGACCGAACTGGTCATAATGCGCTTTCTTCTGTGGGTCGCTAAGCGTTTCGTACGCTTCTTTAACTTCTTTAAACTTTTCTTCGGCGTTTGGATCATCCTTATTCACATCAGGATGGTATTTCCGTGCTAACTTGCGATACGCTTTCTTGATTTCTTCTTTCGTCGCGTTTCGATCTACGCCTAGCACTTCATAGTAATCTCGTTTCGCCATGCGATTTCCTCCCGACAGGTTTCACATAAATTTTATCTTAGCACCAAAACTTCCCGAGATGCAATGTTCAAACACGGCGTTCTTGAAAAAAGTCGAAGCCGCTTTTCGGCTTCGACTCACTTATGAAAGCTAGAGCGGTGCTCTTTTTATTTTTTGTCGTCGTCTTTAACTTCCTCGTACTCGGCATCAACGACGTTATCATCCTTTTTGGAATCGGCACCACCGGTTGATTGAGCTTGTTGTTGCTGAGCCATTTGTTGATACAGTTTAACGGACAAGTTCTGGACGATTTCTTGAAGTTCGTCTTTCGCTTTGCGAATGGCATCCACATCTTTGGATTCCAATGTTTTCTTTAGCTTATCTTTTGCCTCTTCAGCTTTTTTCTTATCCGCACTGTCGACTTTATCTCCTAAGTCTTTCAGCGTCTTTTCGGTTGTGAAGATCAGCTGATCCGCTTCGTTGCGGAGATCCACTTCTTCTTTACGCTTCCGGTCGGCCTCCGCATTTTCTTCCGCTTCTTTGATCATGCGTTCGATTTCTTCATCCGACAGACCGGTATCGGATTTAATAGTAATCGATTGTTCGCGGTTTGTGCCTTTGTCCTTCGCGCGGACATTAACGATGCCGTTCGCGTCGATTTCAAATGTGACTTCAATTTGCGGAATGCCGCGCGGTGCCGGCGGGATATCCGTTAACATGAAGCGGCCAAGCGTTTTGTTATCAGCGGCCATTGGGCGTTCCCCTTGCAGAACATGAATTTCCACAGAGGTTTGGTTATCTGCAGCCGTTGAGAAAATTTGCGATTTGCTCGTCGGAATCGTTGTGTTCCGCTCGATCAGTTTCGTGAAGACACCGCCCATGGTTTCAATACCCAAGGAAAGAGGTGTAACGTCTAGTAAAACGACATCCTTGACTTCACCAGCTAAAACACCAGCTTGAATAGCGGCCCCAAGAGCCACGACTTCATCTGGGTTAACCCCTTTGTGCGGTTCTTTACCCGTCAGACGTTTAATCGCCTCCTGAACAGCTGGAATCCGGGTGGAACCACCGACTAAAATAACTTTATCGATTTCATCGTAACTTAACCCGGCGTCAGACAGCGCTTGACGAGTCGGGCCCATTGTCCGTTCGACGAGATCGGCGGTCAGTTCTTCGAATTTCGCCCGGGTGAGCGTCATTTCTAAGTGTTTCGGGCCGGTCGCATCCGCTGTAATAAACGGCAGCGAGATTTGCGTTTGGGTAACACCGGAAAGGTCTTTTTTCGCTTTTTCGGCTGCGTCTTTTAGCCGTTGTAAAGCCATTTTGTCATTGGATAAATCAATGCCGTTTTCTTTTTTGAATTCCGCAATCAAATAATCGATGATTTTTTGGTCGAAATCGTCACCGCCTAGATGGTTATCACCGGCTGTCGATTTTACTTCAAAAATACCGTCTCCTAGTTCGAGAACCGAGACGTCAAATGTCCCACCACCAAGGTCATAGACGAGAATCGTTTGATCTTCTTCCTTATCGAGACCGTATGCAAGGGAAGCGGCGGTCGGCTCGTTAATAATTCTCAAGACTTCAAGTCCAGCAATTTTCCCAGCATCTTTCGTCGCTTGCCGTTGGGCGTCATTAAAATAAGCCGGAACCGTGATGACGGCTTTATCGACTTTTTCACCAAGATAGCTTTCTGCATCCGCTTTTAATTTTTGTAAAATAATCGCAGAAATTTCTTGTGGGGTATAGTCTTTGCCTTCAATGTTGACTTTATAGTTCGTCCCCATGTGCCGTTTAATGGAAATTACGGTATTTGGGTTGGTAATGGCTTGGCGTTTGGCTACTTCACCAACTAGGCGTTCACCATTTTTAAAAGCAACGACCGATGGTGTCGTTCGGTTTCCTTCCGCATTTGGAATAACGACCGCTTCACCGCCTTCCATAACGGCGACGCAAGAGTTCGTTGTACCAAGGTCAATGCCAATGATTTTACTCATTCTGTACCATCCTTTCTGTATAAAAGCCGTTATGTATTTCTACAGCAATTTTCATTGACTCACTTTTACCATGCTTGGACGAATCACGCGTCCATTGAGTTCATAACCGGCCTGAAGCTCCTCGACAACCGTATTGGCGTCATGCTCAGCGGATTCCACTTGCATGACCGCTTGGTGTTTGTTCGGGTCAAACGGTTGACCTTCCGCTTCAATTTTGACAACGCCCTCTTGTTTGAGCGCCTCCGTCAATTGCCGGTATACCATTTCCATCCCTTGTTGTAGCGCCTTTGTTTCCTCATGTTCGGCGGTTTGAGCCAAAGCGCGTTCAAAATTATCCAGAACCGGCAATAGATTGGTCACCAAATCCTGTGCCCGAAACTGTCTTTCACGCGCTTTTTCTTCCCGCGTACGGCGCTTAAAGTTTTCAAAATCAGCTTGCAGGCGCAAAAAGCGTTGATAGAGCGCTTCGTGTTCTGCTTCAAGTGTTTTGAGCCGTTCTTTGGCCTCATCCGCGTCATTTTGGGAATCTTCCGCAATCTCTTCATCAACTTCTGCGGATTTTGCCTCAGTATTATTTTCTTTCTCTTCCATTGGGGAATCATTTTCCTCCTTAACAGAGGAATCGATGTCCTCATTGGTGAGTTGGTCTTCCGGCGGATGAGCGTCTTTCAGTTCTTCTTTTACCTCTTCTTTAATCTTTTCTTCCACTCCATTCACCTCCTGCAAAATAAAGAAACTTGAGGTTGACTTAGTAGGTGAGTCTTTTGAATCATCCTCTTCGTTGCCTCATGCTGACCCGAAATACCATTATAAAGAAAAGCAGCACGAGCCGTACGCGAGTGTACGGCCTCCATCATTACTCCTGATACCGCTTTGTTAAAAGGTCAGATAAATGTTTAGACACAACTTCCATCAATGAGACAACTTTCGGATAGGCCATACGCGTTGGCCCGATGACAGCAACCGTTCCCATGTGCTCACCGCCAATGGTATAACTGGCGGTAATGACACTGCAGTTTTTAATTTCATTCAAGTGGTTTTCATGACCAATCTTAATATGAATGCCGTTTTCACCGGAAGGACGCAACAGTTCATAAACAACCGCTTTATTATCCAACATGTTCAAAAGCGGCATTACCTTGTCGACATCTCTAAATTCCGGTTGAGCGAGCATTTTCGTCTTTCCGCTAAAATAAATATGGTCCATCGGATGATACGCCAGTGCATCATTTAACAGCACCATGATTTGTTGGAAATGCGATATATGTTGCCGGAGGACATCTTTGATCTCTAGATCCACCGCATCTTTTAGATAATAGAGCGGTGTATCTTTCAGCCGGTTGTTCAAAATATTCACCAGCTTTTCGATTTCACCCGGATTAATGCCTTGAGGCAGTTTTATCGTTCGATTTTCCACATGCCCAGTATTGGTCACCATGATCAAGACGGCTGTATCCGCATTTAAAGGGATGATTTGCATATGTTTCAGCTTGGTTTCCAACACTTCTGGGCCTAAAACAATTGCCGTATATTGCGTAAAATCCGATAAAATATTAGCGGTTTCTTGCGTTAACTTCTCTAGCTCATAGTATTGGTCTTGAAACGCTTTTCTAATGCCTTCCAGTTCCTCTTGGGTCAACAGCTCAGGCGATAATAGATGATCGACATAAAAACGATAACCTTTCTCCGACGGCACCCTGCCCGCCGAACTATGGGGCTTTTCCAAATAGCCAAGGTCCTCTAAATCCGCTAATTCATTTCGAATCGTGGCGGGACTAAAGTGGATGTCTGGCCTTTTGGCAATCGTCCTTGAACCGACGGGTTCTGCCGAGCGAATGTAATCGTTAACGAGTACCTTAAACAATAATAATTGGCGCTCTGTTAACATCACCCATCACCTCTGTTAGCACTCTAAGGATTCGAGTGCTAAGTCTAATCAAAATTTAACAAAACTCACGCCGTTTTGTCAATCCGAGCGGTAGGCTAAGACAGTAAAAATTCCTGAAAAACGTCGTTTCCCAAAAGGAGTCCTGTTCGGGTTAAAGCGATTCTGTCATCATTCTCATAAAGCAAGCCTTTACTTTTAAGGCGATCAATGCTTTCGCCATAGAGGTCGTGCATGGTGCGGCCAAATTTCCTGTAAAACTCTCGTTTCGAAACCCCATCAATTTTTCTTAATCCCAAAAACATTTCCTCTTCCATTTTTTCTTGAGGAGTGACAGGGTGGGAGGCTGTCCGGGCCGAGCCGGTTTCACGGATTCGCCGAATATAGCCCTTAACCGCCCCGGCGTTCACGACGCGCTCCCCTTGGACATAACCGTGACTTCCAGCGCCGAATCCGTAATATTCCTCATTATTCCAATAAAGCAAATTGTGACGACTTTCAAAGCCGGGTTTGGTGAAATTGCTGATTTCATACTGTTTATAACCGTGAGCATCAAGGAAATCCATGATATATTCATACATTTCAGCTTCCATGTCCTGGTCCGGTAGTTTCAATGTGCCATTTTTTAAGCGATTATAGAAAATGGTCCGCGGTTCAATTTGCAAGGAGTAAATGGAAAGATGCTCGGGTTCAAGCGCACAAGCTTCTTTTAGAGAGGCTTTTAAATCTTCGGCTGTCTGTCCAGGAAGCCCGAACATTAAATCCAGCGATACGTTGTCGAAACCGATTCGTCTTGCCAACCGAAACGCACGAAGGACGGAAGCGCGATCGTGAGCCCGACCGATTGCCTTGAGCAGGCGATCATTAAAGGTTTGCACGCCAATACTCAGTCGGTTCACCCCGAACTGCTTCATGAGCGCAAGTTTTTCTTCATCCATATTCTCCGGGTTTGCTTCCATTGTCCATTCTTTGATGCTATCATGCGGATTTAACCGGGTTTTGACGCTTTCAAGAAAAAAAGCCATTTGTCTGGCGTTTAATGCCGTTGGCGTGCCACCGCCGACAAAAATCGTCTCTAAACATGTTTCAATGCCATCATCAACGGCAAGAGCCATCTCCCGGTCCAGGGCCTGGAGATAGTCATCGACCGGCTGGTTTTTTAAAAAGTATTTATTAAAATCGCAATAATAACAGATGTGTTCACAAAACGGAATGTGAATATAGGCCCCTTTGATCATGCCAGTCATCCTTTATCCATAACAAACAGAGACCGTCTGGAAGAGACGGCCGCTGTTCTTATTTATCATCATCCAGGCGAAGCACCGCCATAAAAGCTTCTTGCGGCACATCCACCCGTCCGACGGTTTTCATTCGTTTTTTACCTTCTTTTTGTTTTTCAAGCAATTTTCGTTTCCGAGTGATATCCCCACCGTAGCACTTCGCGAGGACGTTTTTTCTTAAGGCTTTAATATTTGTACGTGCAATAATTTTTTGACCGATGGCCGCTTGAATGGGCACTTCAAATTGTTGGCGTGGGATGAGATCCCTCAGTTTTTCGACAATCGCCCGCCCGCGTGGATAGGCAAAGTCTTTATGAACGATCATCGAAAGCGCGTCAATTTTTTCTCCATTTAAAAGAATATCCATCTTTACAAGGTTTGACGCTTTGTAACCAATGAATTCATAATCAAATGACGCATAACCTTTCGTGCGCGATTTAAGATAATCGAAAAAGTCATAGACGATTTCAGATAACGGCATATGGTAGACCACATTGACGCGGCTGTCATCAAGGTACACCATATCCATGTATTCCCCGCGTTTGTTTTGGCAAAGTTCCATGACAGCCCCGACATACTCATTAGGGGTCATGATGGACGCTTTGACATATGGCTCCTCGATTTTTTCCACCGTCTTTTTCTCCGGCATCTCCGAGGGATTGCTGATTTCTTTCGTCTCACCCGATTGGAAGGTCAACCGATAGACAACGCTTGGTGCCGTGGTAATAATATCAATGCCGAATTCCCGCTCAATCCGCTCCTGAATGATTTCCATATGCAAAAGCCCTAAGAACCCGCAGCGAAAACCAAAGCCGAGCGCTTCCGACGTCTCCGGTTCATATTGAAGCGAGGAATCGTTGAGCTCCAATCGTTCGAGGGCTTCGCGAAGATCGTCGTAGTCTTTGGAGTCAATAGGATACAAGCCGCAATAGACCATTGGATTCATTTTCCGATATCCGGGCAAGGCTTCATCTGCCGGGCGGTCGGCACTTGTAATCGTATCGCCGACATGCGTATCTTTGACATTTTTTATTGAGGCGGTGAGGAAACCGACATCGCCCACGGTCAGCTCGTCTGTGTTGACTTGTTTAGGCGTAAAAACGCCAACCTCGGTCACTTCAAACGTTTTGCCAGTCGCCATCATTTTAATCCGGTCGCCGACTTTTACTGTGCCTTCAATGACGCGAATATAAGTGACGACACCGCGATAGGGATCGTACAAGGAATCAAAAATGAGTGCCTTCAGCGGTGCATCTGGATCACCAGAGGGCGGGGGAACTTTAGCCACGATGGCTTCTAATACATCTTCAATACCGATGCCGGCTTTCGCTGACGTTAACAAAGCCTCCGAAGCATCCAAACCGATGACGTCCTCGATTTCTTTTTTCACCCGTTCGGGATCCGCACTTGGTAAATCGATTTTATTAATAACAGGAATGATTTCCAGATCGTTTTCCAGAGCTAAGTAAACATTGGCTAGCGTCTGAGCTTCAATGCCTTGTGCCGCATCGACAATCAAAAGCGCTCCTTCGCAGGCAGCGAGGCTGCGCGACACTTCATAAGTAAAATCGACGTGACCTGGTGTATCAATTAAATGAAAAATATATTCCTTCCCATCTTTTGCTTTATATTTTAATTGAACGGCATTCAATTTTATCGTAATACCGCGTTCGCGTTCCAGATCCATCGCATCGAGCATTTGCTCGCGCATTTCCCGTTTGGACAATGCGCCCGTGGCTTCCAAAATCCGGTCGGCCAGCGTTGACTTTCCATGGTCAATATGAGCGATGATGGAAAAATTGCGAATGCGCGACCGCCTTTCATGACGATCTTCTGCCATCTCTCTCACTCCCGTAGTCTATGCAAAAATAGTCACTAGATTTGATTATATCAGCCCCCTACCCCACCGGCAACCGTGAAATGACGGCTAATCAACAGGTAACTGACAAGGCGGGGTATCAAGCATGACCTTTTTATTAAGCGGAGTGCTTAAAGATGGCATCTCATTCACGCGGGACGTCGTTCTCTTTTTAGAAACCGCTCATCTTGGTAAGGCATCGATGAGTCATTGGGTATTCATTGGCGCAATAAATGTGAGAACAACCATTTAGAAGTTGACTGTCACATGGCGAATCCCATATGTTGCGTCAACCATGCGTCGAAACAAGCTCTCTCGACTTATTTCAATAGATGACTCATTAGTGAGCTAAAGGCTTCGATACCTTTTTCAAAAACTGAACTCACACTATTTGACAGCTTGTCCCCCATGGCGGAATAAGGGTTAAAACCATGAAGATCATCCAGTTTGGCGAGTTTTTTTTCAATATCCATAGGTGGATCCGCCTTCTCTTTGACAGCCGATGACTTTAAGTCGGGATTCTCAAAACCGACGGCCTCTGCTTTATTCGGATTCGAACGGTCGCCCGCCGCTAGTCCCGGTATTTGAAAATTAAACCATTCACTGGTTGTATTTTGATCCGCTTTACCTTCCATTTTTAAAAGGCCATCTTTGGCCGTCTCCATTCCGTAAAGGACGGCGCATAATAACGCCATCACAAGAAGCACTGTTTTTATAAAAAACGACCGCATTCGACCACACCTTTCTATTAAATTGTATGCCGCAAATCTCATTTTTATACGGTAGAAATGATAGACTGCGATGATTAATAGAAGAGGGTGCGGTTAAAAAGGATAAAAGACCGATGAAACCGTATCATCATTTTTAAAACGATAACAACGGTTCGATTGTCCATCGGTCCATCGATGCTTAATGCGTGTAACTGCCGAGATACTCTTGGCCGACACTCTTATGCAGGGCAGCATTTAAAGCACTGGCAATCACATTGGCCATGTCTTCAATAAAGTCATCCACTTCCTTCGGGGTGACCATCATATTTTGTCCAGTCGGGCCGAGCACTTCTTGGATTAAACGCCGCTTGTCATCTTCGCTTAACGTGCCGACCAACCCAAGAAAAGAGGCCCGGTCTTTTTCATTGGGTAAATCTTCCTCGGTATACTTGACCTTTTCACCGAAGGTAAATCCCGCTGGCGTCAGTGCCCTTGACGGTTTATTCTGTTCGCGCATCGTGCGTCCGAAATGTTTTAAAATCATATCTAAAGCGTCTGAGGCAATCGTGACAGCATCGACGACGGTCGGGATGCCAATGGCAAACACGGGGATGCCTAATGTTTCTTGGCTCAACTCTTTTCTGTTGTTGCCCACACCAGAACCAGGGTGAATGCCGGTATCGGAAACTTGGATGGTTGTATACACCCTTTCAATGGAGCGGGAAGCGAGGGCATCTATGGCAATGACAAAGTCTGGTTTCGTTTTTTCAATCACCCCAAGAATGATATCGCTTGTTTCAATGCCGGTCGTGCCCATAACCCCGGGTGCAAGTGCACTGACGGGCCGATACCCTTTTTCCACACGATAAGGTTGTAAAGCAAAAAGATGTTTGGTCACAAGAATATTTTCAACGACATTAGGGCCCAACGCATCTGGTGTGACATTCCAATTGCCTAAACCGACGATTAAGCAAGAGGCCTCATCGGAAAGACCGTGTTCACGGATAAAAGCGGCAAAAGTTTTGGCAAACACGCGCTCGACAACAGCTTGTAATTCCGAATCTTTCTTCCGAATGCCATCGACCTCATAAGTGAGATAACGCCCTGCCTTCTTACCAAGCCGATCCGCTGCTTCTGGATGGATCGTCATTTTGCTGAGTTTAATGCCTTCGATGTCTTGTTCTTCAAAGTCAACGCCGGTCAGTGGCGCTTTCTCCTTCGTTTCTTCGGTCACCATTTCCCTTGCTTCAATCGCTAAATCCGTACGGACAGAAAAGCGTTTCAAATCAATATCCTTTTCCATATTCAACCACTTTCCCCTTTCGATGCTCCTTATCGTTAGCGTGACCCAATCATCGTTTTGTATTCACCGACGAAAGCGGCGACAATTTCCCTTTGCTTTTTTAGCCATGCTTTGATAAAATACATTCTGTTGACTGTGTCCCGTTATGACGGGAATCCGAAACGTCCTTTACCACTATAAGAACACCAAGCCCGAGGGGGTGAAAGCATGCCAAACATTAAATCCGCGATTAAACGCGTCAAGAAGAGCGAAGCTAACCGTGAATTTAATCATTCCGCGAAATCCGCGATGCGGACGGCTTTAAAGAACTTTAATGTTAAAGTCGAAGCAGGCGACGTTGAAGGCGCAAAAGCTGCTTATTTGGTAGCCGTTAAAAAGGTTGATAAAGCCGCGAATTCGGGCTTAATTCATAAAAATAAAGCCGCTCGTGAAAAATCACGCCTCAGCAAAAAACTCAATGCATTAAACGCCTAAAACAAAAAGTTGACTCTGGGAAATCCCTTATGAGTCAACTTTTTTTCATACCTTTACATCGGGTAGCATCCTGCACATAAGAATGAAAGTATGGTTTTAGGGTATTAATGAGGAAAGTCATTTTCATATCCAGGAAACCCAGTAACTTCACCGTTCAGAGCGAAGCCATTCTTTCAAACAACATTTGGATGCCGACGACTTTATCGATTTTTCCGGTTTTTAGTGCATCGTCCATATCGGCACAAAATATTAAAGCCCTTTTTAAACGTTCACGCCCCAACCGCTCCCCTTGTTTCCATGCCATTTTCACCGCATAAGGATGCAGTTTAAGGCGGCTCGCTACTTGGCTTGGAGAATACCCTTCGCGTCGGTAAACCTCGGCTTGGAAAGCCAGACGAATTTGCCGCGTAACGAGTGCCGTTAATTTGATTGGGTCTTCTTTCTGCTTCAGCAAATCTTCCAGCATTTGATATGCATCTTCAAGTTTCCGATCCATGATGCGGTTCACCATTGTGAACACATTGCTTTCCAGTGTCCTGGACGCTAATTGTTCAACGACATGACGGTCAATTGTCCCGCCTTCTCCCACATACAATGCCAGTTTTTGCATTTCATTCGTCAGGATCGCCAAGTCGTCGCCGACCATGGCCATTAACAATTCATGCGCTTCTTTTGTATAGTACGCCTGCTGCTTTTCGGCCTCTTCTTGCAACCACCGATAGAGCTTTTCTTCCGTCAAGGCAACGCATTCACGAACATCCGCCGCTTCTTCCAATTGCTTGACAATTTTTTTGCGTTTATCTAATTTTTCAAATTCCCCAATAAAAATGCAGACGGCTGTTGGTGACGGTTGTTTAAGATAAGCGGCGAGCTTATCCATATTGTGTTCGACATTTTGCTTTTTTGGATCACTGGTTAAAAATAAAGGATTCTCAATGATGATCACTTTTTTCTCGCCCATAAATGGCAGCGTATCGGCATCTTCTAAGGCAAGGTCAAGCGGTTCCTCATTCATGTCATACACGCCAAGATTAAACGCCCGTTCGTCATGGGAAAGCGCCGCGTGAATGATTTTTTCTTTCAAATGTTTAATAATAAAGGATTCCGTTCCATATAATAGGTAAATCGGGGCTAATGGTTTTTTAATGGTTAAATCAGTCATGGTCAACATCCGCCTCTTTTCGCCTTTACTTTATCGTAAAAGCGCCGATTCGACAAGCGTGCCGTAAACCAATAACATAACAAAAGAGAAGGGGTCGGTCCCGTATGCCACATCCCTTAACCATCGGCATCAACGGTTGACCAACCCCTGGGATTTATATAAACGCCGCATGACATCACCTAGGATAATGCCATGACGACGATAATCGTATGCCACAAAAACGAAACCCCTTTAGGAATAGTGTCGGCTTATGCCTTATGGGATGGGCCACGGCAGAAAGTGACCGATCCCGCTTGCTGTACATTTTTCCTGCTGAAAACAATCATATGGTATTCGTTATAGTATCCTATGCGATGGGAAAGTATATGTGACAACTCTTAGCACTAGCGTTGAAATTTTACCATGTTGGCTTTTTTCTCAAATTAGTATATACTGAATATTAAATGAAAGCGGATGCTTGACCATGGATGGGAGGGACAACGCGTGAACGAATTTGAGAAAGATGTGCAAGATAAAAGCAATGATTTCAATCATGCGGTGACAGGTTTTATTTTTTCCTTTGTTTTCTTTTGTGTGATCTTCATTATCGGAATAGTCATTCAGCAACTCACTTCCTGATTACATAACCAAAATCAATGAAGCTGCCTCAAACGCTTATGACCGTTTGAAAGCAGCTTCTTTTTATGGCGTTTAAAGTGAATGGTGTCAAGCTATTGGAACGCTTCGATTAATATCTACGGAGACAACCCCTTTTAAAGGATTTTGTCATTTTGCGTGTTTTATTTGTAGAATTCTGTTTGAGGTAAAAACGATTCGCACGGCCCCATCGCGGTCCGTCCTCAAAATAGGAATGTGGTATTTCTTAAAGACAGCCAGCACCTCTTTATGAGGGTGGCCGAAGCGATTGTTTTTCCCTACGGAAATGATGGCAAGTTTCGGGTGAATCGCTTGAATAAATGCCTCGGAGCTTGACGTGCGACTGCCGTGGTGGCCGACTTTTAAAACATCAACGTGAAGGTTAGGTATTTGTTGTAATAATCCCGCCTCCCCTTCTTTTTCAAGGTCCCCCGTAAAAAGGAAATGCACGCCACCCATTTTCGCAAGAAGGACAAGTGAGCCATTGTTAGAATCCGAAATCGCGGTTTTCGGCCATAGCACCTTCACATACAGGTTCTTTGTTCCCCACTGAGCCCCCGCAGGAACGCTCACAATATGGATTCCCATGTTCTTCGCCCGTTCAAACCACTTTTTTTCTGTATTCGTCGCCTGAAACGCTTTTCCGATGACAATATTTGCGACGCGTATATGATCGATGACACCGTTCAGCCCGCCAATATGATCCCAATCAGAGTGTGTTAAAACGAGCCAGTCGATTTTGGAGATGCCCAATGCTTTTATTTGTTGGCTCACGACATCCGAGCCGACATCAAATGGATCGGTTCTTTTTTGCCAATCGGCTTTTTTGATTGGCAGGCTGCCGCCAGTATCAATGAGCATGGCCCCCTGGCGATGAGGAAAGCGAATAAGGATGCTATCACCTTGACCCACATCAAGAAACGTGACAGACCCATAGGGATTGATCCATTGAGCCGCAACATGGCAAAAACCGATAACCAGATAAAAAGCTACAGGTAAAAAGATACTGAACGGATGCGACCATTTCTCCCACAAGATCAATAAGCCAAAAGCACAGAGGCTGATCCCTACCAACCCCCATGCTCCCGGTCGACCAATAATGAGATTAAACAGTAACAAGTGCTCACAATTTAATAAAAGGCTGTGCGCCGGCGTCATGATCATATCCAGAAAGCCGAAGACGAATAATCCACAAGGCGGAAAGAGGATTAACAAAACGACCGTGACAATCGCAAGAGGTAAAATGACAAAAGAAATGAGCGGTACATAGAAGAGGTTTAATACAAAACTGAGTAGCGAAAAGCTGTAAAAATAATAACAAATGATGGGGAATGCGGCGATTTGCGCGATGCCGGTGATGATAAACGTTTTACTGAGAGGGTTCTGTACGCGTTTTTGAACGGTTGGGGCGGAAACGATGATGGCAAAGGTAATCAAATAGGAGAGTTCAAAACCAATGTCAAAAAGGCTGCCTGGATCATACGCGAGTTGCATGAGGCAAGCAAAAGAAAGGGCGGAAACGGTCGGGACGGCACGTCGGGCGATTCGGAAAAACAACAGCCATTCGGCCATGAGCGAGGCTCTTACAACGGATGGCGAAAGTCCCGTTAAAACGGCATAAAGCGGGATGATGATGAGAAAAAGAAGCCATTGAACATGTTCCTTCAACAATCCGACACGTATGAGCAGCCGATGACTCAGCCCGATGACAACAACGACATGAAGCCCCGACACCGCTAAAAGATGGATGAGGCCGAGATTTCTATAAGCCTCTTCCAAACCGCCATCCATCTCTGACTGGCTGCCAAAGACTAGCGCATTGATCAATCCGCTCATGGGTGGCGCTAGTTTGGCATCAACCGTCTGGATTCCGCGCTGGCGGAGTTGTTGAATGCGTTCCATAAGGCTGATGCGGCCTTCATGACAAGTGGCCCACTGGTCGACCGTGAGCTGCCAATGAATGCCTTTGTGCCTTAAATAAGTCCGGAAATCAAAGGCATCGAAATTTCCAGCCGTCGATGGCTTTGTTAACGTCCCTCTCAGCGCACAAATCATACCCGGTGTGAGTCGACTGAGCGTTTGTTTTTCTTCACGGCTTTTTATTCGATAGACGGCATACACGGACTCATTTTTTCCTAATCTAAGATATGCCACGAAACGGTCCCCATTTATTTCCGGAATGGATGACACGCGGCCGATCCAATCGGTTTGCCGGCTGTTTAATGTCGTCGAGACGGTTTGCCAATGAAAATCAAGGACCATTAGCACAAAGATGAGGGTAAACGTGACGAAAAGCGGTTTGTTTTTCCATAAAAGATAAAGGATACAGCCTAAGGCGGCCAATGCGGTCGGTACATTGGGGTTGTCACAGAGGGCAATCGCTAAAACGGCTGACAGCACCCACCAATGGCCGTACCTAAAGCCTTGAAGAGCTAAAGCCGGGCCGAAGCGTGCGCTGCTGAACCAAAGCGTATTGGTGGGGCGTCGAATATCGTCATACGCCGTTTGCAAACAGCTTTTGAGCTTCTTCATAATATTTTTTCATTGTTTCGCGGTCGGTGCCTTGCGTCTCCAATGTTTTTAGCAGTTCGGCGATAAAAGCAAGCTGTTTTTCACTAAATGCCGCATCCATGACGGGTTCGTAGGGAACGTGCACGGTTTCGACCTCGGCATCTTCTAATAGTTCCAAAGCATACGGATGGTTATGATAATCATTCGCATAATAAATCTTTTTAATCCCCGCTTGGATAAGGGCCTTCGTACATGGCAAACAAGGAAAGTGAGTCACATATATTTCGGCACCTTGAGTGGGAACGCCAAATTTGGCACACTGGAGAAGCGCGTTCATTTCCGCATGAATCGTACGGGCGCAATGGCCCTCGATCATGTAACAGCCTTCATCAATGCAATGTACGCCCCCTGATGTGGATCCGTTGTAACCCCCGGCAATAATCCGCCGATCGCGTACGATCGTTGCCCCTACAGAGAGACGCGTACATGTGCTGCGATTTGCTAATAAATGGCTCTGCGCCATAAAATATTGATCCCAAGATAGTCGCAAAGTCGTTCACCTCTTTTACACCCATTGTATCGGTTTTTTTCGACAACGGCAATGCCAAGCTATCTGCCAACTCACAGCATGTCACGTGCCCTCGGAAAGCCCTTTTAAGATAAGTCCCCGATCCGCTTGAAAACACCCTCGCTTGCGCAATTAGTCGGTCGTAATTTTGTCTTTGATATGTTCAAGCGTCTTTTCTCCAATGCCGCTCACATTGTCCAAGTCTTCCACTTTTTTGAAGGGCCCGTTTTTTTCACGATACTCAATGATGGCACTTGCCTTGGCCGGTCCTATACCCGGAATCGTTTGCAATTCATCGACGGTTGCCGTATTAATATTGATTTTCCCCCCTTCCGCGGTACCGCCTGTGTCCGTGGTGGCCATCCCCCGCCCCGATTCACCTTCCTTTGGGATATAAATCTGCATCTCATCCGTCAACTTTTTGGCGAGATTGATTTGGGCGGGATCAGCTTCCTTCGTCAAACCGCCTGCTTTTTTCACAACATCCACCACACGGTCTCCTTGTTTCATTTCATAAACACCCGGATGTTTCACGGCTCCTTCTACATCGACAACGATTGCCTCCGGTTGCCGGGGGGGTTTTTCCTGTGTGGCTGTTTTTTCCGGTTCGGTTTGTTCTGTTGGGGCGTTCTGTTCTGTCTGTACTGTTGGGCTATTAAGAGAAATTTGCGAAGCTGGACCCCGGCAAGCCGTAAACCAAAAGATGAAGGCGATGGCCAATAATACCACTAAAAGATATGGCCATTTGTCTTTCCACATTGCTTTACTTCCTTTCCATTCATAATCCTTTTTTACATGGCATATTTTTTTAAGGATAAGGTTCCGTACAAATGAAAAGAGGAAAAAGTGTGGCTGAATACCTTACCGTATCATAAATGAAAGCACGCCTATAAACGAAACGGATAAAAGGGAGGTGATATCGTGAAAATCGGAGTCATCGGTACGGGAAATATGGGGTCGATTTTAATAGAGGCTATGATCACATCCGAAGCGGTATCGCCGGAGGACATGATCATCACTAACCGAACGCTTGCGAAGGCCTTTTCATTGCAGAAAAATCACCCGGGGCTGGTCGTAAAGCGCGATGCAGCCGATGTCGTTCAAGAGGCCGATGTGATTTTCATTTGTTTAAAACCGCTCGATATTTATCCACTACTGGAAGAGATCAAGGATCAACTGAGGGAAACGCAGATCATTATCTCCATCACGAGTCCGATTTCAGTGGAACAACTCGAAGCGCATCTTAGCACAAAAGTCGTCCGGATGATTCCGAGCATCACTAACCGAGCGCTTTCCGGCCCAACGCTGTGGACATTTGGTAAACGTATAACGGACGAAGACCGACGTGCTCTCCTGGACTTTTCCACCCTGTTCAGCCAACCGGTTGAAATTTCAGAGCCGATCACGCGCATCGCTTCCGATATCACCAGTTGCGGCCCGGCCTTTATCACTTATCTCTTGGAACGCTTGATCGAAGCAGCCGTTGAAGAAACAGATATCGACCGAAAAACGGCGGTCCAGCTCGCCACCAAAATGATGATCGGTTATGGAAAGCTTCTCGAAAAAAATCTTTATACTTTGGATGAATTGCGGAAAAAGGTGCATGTGAAAGGCGGGGTTACCGGAGAAGGATTAAAAGTTTTGGAAGAAGAAGCAAGGGAGCTTTTCCACCACGTCATTCAAAAAACACATGCAAAGTTTTACGAAGATCAGCGAGAGGTTGATCGGCATTTTGCAAAGGATTAATACATCTATTCGCCACTTTTTTAAAAAATCCTTCTTTTTTATAAGAAAAATTGGCTCTGCTATAGAAAACTTGGCTCTGCCAAGCCT
>Ga0310828_1000370_pt1 | contig 50564 bp, 29 predicted proteins | sample WT_ome_3_FD_202242 | JGI IMG/M metagenome (GOLD analysis project Ga0310828, IMG submission 202242) | Sorghum-adapted microbial communities enriched on wild type (WT) sorghum from Joint BioEnergy Institute, Emeryville, California, United... ... | reverse complement strand
GCTCGCATCAGCATGTCCCGGTAAGGAACGCCCACTGATCATGCACTTCGTCTTGTCGTTTCATCTCACCTATGAAAACAAGCCTGGCTTAGAGTAATAGGAGTGTGAAACCAATGAACAGCGCAACGATGAGTGGAATTTCCTTGTTGAACTTCGACGAGACGCTGAAGAGTCAGCCCTTGCTGCGGGGATATCCGATGGAATGGATTGATTTCTCCGATCTGCGCGGCTGCAACGGCTATTGCAGCGCCGACGCCCTGCGGATCATCCGGGAGCGGTTAGGCGCGAGAAGGTTCAGACGGGTCACCCTGATCGGCAACGGCAACTATCATTACGTCACGTATGTGCTGCTGTCCGAGATTCGGCAGCCTTTCTCGCTGATCCTGTTCGATCATCATACCGATCTGGAGCAGGGCGGCGACCTTCCTTATCTCTCGTGCGGTTCCTGGGTGAGCATCGCGCTCAGGACCTTGCCGCAGCTGGATCGCGTGGTCATCATCGGCGCACAGTCTTCAGATGAACGCAGCCATGCAAGCGTGCTCCCGTCGAAGGTGACCGTCATCTCCGAGCAGGAGGTGAGCCGTCTGTCCACCGTGCAGGTCGTGCGCGCCCTTCGCCGCGTGCTGCCTGATCAACCTGTGTATATCAGCATAGACAAGGATGTGCTGGACCGGGACCATGCGGTGACGAACTGGGATCAGGGCAGCATGACCTTGTCGCAATTGCTGGACGTGATCCGCGAGCTGATGCGGACCCGCCAACTGGCGGGGGTGGACGTGTGCGGCGAGCTGCCGCTGACTCCGATCGATTATCTGTCCGACGAGCGAGTGCGGTCCCTGAAGAAGAACGAGATCGCCAACAAGGCGATCGTCGATGCGCTGCTGGCCGGCTGACCTCGTAAGGCGGTTGAACGTTGGGGAGCGTGAGCGGCTTTTCCTTTTCAGATCCTGGAGACAGGGCGCTGCGGATTGCCTGATCGCATGAACCGGCATGGTGCTGGGGATACCTTCCGCGATCGTGGCGGGTATCCTGGTGGCGTTGGTCAGCTGATGGAGCCTGGCCTGGAGTTTACCCGCGTTGTTAGATATGGGATCATGGCGAACATAAAATCCTGTTGCAAATTGCATCATGAAATAGTTCAATAAGAAAAAGCGGTATGAATAACATCACAAAGAGGCGATCAATCTGATCACGTACAAAAGATGCACAGAGGCAAACGAAGCGGAAATATACCAGGCCTTTCAAATCGGCTTTTCCGATTATATCATCAGGATGGACCTGCCCCAGGACGTATTCTTCCGGCATTTCTTCGGACCGGAAGGGAACCGGCCCGAATATTCCGTGATCGCCATGGACGGAGACCAGCCGGTCGGACTGATCCTGGGCGGCATCAAGGTGTATGAGGGGGTCAAGACCCTGCGCTGCGGCGGGCTCTGCGTTCATCCGGATTACCGCGGGGGCGGGATCAGCCGGAAGCTGTTCGAGCTTCACAGGGACATCGCGCTGGAGCATCAGTGCCAGCAGCTGTTCCTGGAGGTGATCGTCGGCAATGACCGGGCGATCAGTTTTTATAAGAAGATGGGGTATGAGAAGGTTTACGACCTCGCATATTACTCCCATTCCCGGCCGTCGGACATTCGGACAAGCTTGCCCGGGGATGTGGTCGTGGACAGGATCGACCTGAATGTTCTGAGAAGCCTCGGCGATCGGGTCCGGGACATTCATATCAACTGGCAGAACGATTTCGATTACATCAGCCACTTCGCTGATCAGGCGCATTATGGGGCGTTCCAGGACGGCCAGCTGATCGGCGCGCTCAGCATTCACCCGAAAGGCAAGATCAGCTTCATCTGGACAGATCCCGGGCACAGGCTCAAAGGGATCGGCAAAGGGTTGATCCATCGGGCGGTGGAGGAGCTGCAGCCGCAGAAGCTGTCGATCTGCTTCCCGAATCATGCCAGCCTGCTGGGTTTCCTGAAGCGTTTGAACTTTGCGAGGGATGCCATTTCCCAGTACGAGATGTACATTACGCTTTAACAGAGACGGTCAGACACATCATGATGGATACCTTGCAGGGATCGTTCCCTGCGGGTGTCTTTTTTTGATGTCCGTCAGGTGTCCGGACAGATCCACGACATGTCTGCCGTAACCGAGGAGATGTCGGCCAGCTCGGAGGAAGTGACGGCCAGCATGGAGCAAGCGGCATCCTCCATCCGCGAGGTGTCCGGCAAGGCGGGGAACGTCGCTGCGGCGACAGAGGAGCAGCTCGCGCTTGTCGAGAACATCTCCGGCTCCGCTGAGCAACTGCGCGGCATCGTCGATGAGCTGAACAAGGCGCCAGGCTATTTCAAGATCTGGCATACGGGATACTGAGCAAGGGAGCTTGTCCTTCTACCGGACAGCTCCCTTTTTCTATGTCGGCTGTACTGTTCTGTGAATTTTAAAATTTTCTTTAAACTTATTTATTATTTCCAATAGATTTTTATAATTCAGAGATAGGGGTATTGGGCATTTTTTACATCCAATTCTACCATCTTCCTGTTCCATGATCCGATAGATGCAGGATGATCCTTCATCTTCAACTCTATGATTCCGACCGACAGGCTCGGAGTCTTCGAATCTTTCAAAGGGCTGAAAGGACAGGTGCGATACGAATGAAAGCGAGACATTCGATGTGGAAGAGAACGGTACTTTGGTTATTGGTGCTGGTGCTGCTGATCGGCCCATACGCACAGGCATTTGCAGCTCCGGCTTCTTACCGGACAGCCGCCACCATGTATATGGATGATCTGAAAGATTCCTTGCAGATCCGACTGGCCGACGACACTCAGTCGCAGGCTGCAGATGCAGAGCCCAATGAGGAGCTCATGCGGCTCCTCGCAGAGGAATACGGAGAGGAGCAGGCGCCGGGGATCTATCACATGCTGCAAAGCCTGGGTCTGCTCAATGATCGGGGAGAGCTCGTCCGCCATCCGATCCATCTGAATGGCAAGGACTACAGCCTGGAGGAGATCAGGCGGATGCTGGAGGACGAGTCGACGGATCTGAACCAGGTGGCAGAGGTGGACGGTCAGCCCATCACCCTAGGAGATCTGAAGAAGCTGATCGAGATCGAAGATCGGCTCGCCGAACTGGAAGGATATCTTCATCCGGGTCAGGTGACGATTACACCGGAGCATCTTGACAGCTTCGAATCCCTTGTGACCCAGGCTACCCGGGAGGGATTGAGGTTTGTCAGCGAGGATGGCGAGCCTTACGGAACGGAAGGGGGAACGGACGCAAGCGCACAGACGGCTGTCATGGCCGCAGCCCCCGGTGAATCGTTCGGCGTGGGAGCCCAGGCCGTCACCTCGGACAATTCCGCTGCCAATCCCTCGGGTGACTATAATGATGTTTATTATCTGACGCTCGATCATATCTATTTTTATGACGACAACTATTATTATCGGCCCAGAACCTCAACGGATGGAGTCCTGCGAATCCATACCCAATTTTTCTTGCTCCTCCAATTGAACAAAAAGCGGGATGTTCCCGTATCGTTTACTTTGGAAGCGATCGACGGATCGTTGGGCGGGTTGAAAAATGTTACCGTCTACAAAGATGGCAAGTTTGTGAAGTTGCCCCAAACCTTCACCATACCTCCTGGATATACGGCAATCAGACTGGATTTTGAAGCATGGCTGGAACATACGCCGGAGCAACCTTTGCCGCAATTGTCTTATCTCCCGCAATTCTGGGAGCCGGAGATTTACAGGGAGCTGGTATGGGGCTATGCGGCGAGAGGGGATTATCTCCATTTCACCAATCTGAAAAATCTTGATTACATCGAGATACCGCCAGATCGTACAAGAGGATATCGTATTATAGACTTTGCCTATCATCAGTCCATGTGGTATGAGTATTTCTCACATACTTATCATGGCGGAGCGTATATGGCGGTCGTGCCCTATCTTGGCATGGGGATAGAACGATTCTGGTCCGGTAAGCAATTCAAGAAAAATATGCAGGATGCCGGCATCGATCCCTCGCATGATCCGCAAATCTTGAAGGTGGAGGCGCGAGAGGGCATCTATACGACCGGTCAGATCATCCCGATCCGCGTTACCTATTCCAATGCGGTGATCAACACGATGCCCTATGCCAAACTGAATCCCCATTTGCTACTGGCCAATGGCGACAAGGCTTATCCGGAGGTTTGGAGGCAAACACCAGTGCTTCCGGCGGATATCTCCTTCGTCATGGGGTACCAGGTGATCGTAAAGCCAGGCATGAAGCCGGAGGATCTGAAGGTGGTGAAAGCCACCGGCCTGGGGAATCCGGAGTATTATTACTATGGCAGGGATGTTACCTACGATAAACTCGATCGTGCATTGGGTGACAAGTCGTATCCGGATGCGTACTGGAACCAGGATTTCTCCAATCATCCGAATATCGTGATCACCCAGGCGCTTCCCGACGCGTTCCAATCGATCGAGACAGACCGCACCACCTACAAGCTCGGGCAGACGGCGACCGTGACGGTCCGCCTGAACAATGACAATGGCGAGGCTGGCTGGCTGATCAATGGCTTCCCGACTCCGGAAGAGCTGCGGAGCAGACTGATCGTGTCGATCGGCGATCTGCGAAACGGGATTATCGAGATGGACTGGAAAAGGGACGAGCAGGGTAATCCGGTCTCACCGGCTGCGCTGGAAGGCAAGTTTGTGGTCACCGAAGACATTTATAATCTGATGACGCCGTCCAACCGGGCAGGCGGTTACCTGCGCGCGAAGATCTACTACAATCGGACCGGCAACGGCACGAATCTGGCTGACTTCGCCCTGTTCCGGGATGATTTCGCCTATTTCAGGATTGCTCCGATCCGGCTCATCTATCCGGAGCATCTGACGATCAGGTATCCGAGCCGCTGGCCGTCCGGAGAACCGTATGTGGTCTCGCTTACCGATCAGGTCATGACGAAGCTGGATTATGTGACCCCGGATCCGGACTATTATACCTTCACGGACCCGGACCAATTCGAGTGGCGGAGCAATGATGAATCCATCGCCTTGATCACGGCGGACGGCACGATCATCCCCCAACAGCCCGGGATCGTCACCTTCTCGCTGATCGCGAAGAATGGCGGCAAGCTGGATCCGCCAACGGCGGTCACGACGCGGGAGATTGAAATCTATGGCGGCGGATCGGCCACGCTGATCGTGCCCGACTACACGAGGGATGTGGCCGTCCAGATCAAGAAAGACGCCATGATCCTCTGGTCCACGAACGTGATGCACAAGTACAAGGAGTTGGCCGAGCCCGGCACGACTCCGAAGGATGCCATCTTCACCATAGAGCTGTACGAGGGATATCTGGATTATGCGGAGATGGAATCCGCAACCCCTGTCGCCAGCTGGACTGCCGTCAATGCGACGGGCTTCAGGATTCCGGCATCCTATCTGCAGAAGATCTCCGTCGGACAGACGCCGAGCTACTCAGTCAGGATCCGCACGGCCAATCCGGAGCGGCCCGAGACCTACCTGACCGCCGCGGCTTACATCCTGGTGAAGTCCGAACCGGTTGTCGTGGCGCTTGACAAATCCGTCGGCCAGCAGCTGACCTATGATACCACAAGCCTGCCCATCCGCTGGTCGATCAGGAATTTCGACCTTCTGAATGGCGAGTTTGAACTGAAGATCACGCGCAACGGAGTTCCGCTGCCAGACAGCGTCACCTATGACAAGGAGACGAAGACATTCAGCCGTCCAGGGGCGACGGCGAGCGGCGGCGAACTGACGCTGAACCTCAGTCCCGATCCGAACGGAGGCAGGCTCAAGGATGTCTATGCGATCACGATCGCGGCATCGAACGATCCGGAAGCCGACTGGTCCTATGATTCGTGGTACCTGACTGTCTACCGCACGGACGTTCTGGCGATCCAGATCAACGGGGAATCGGTGACGGAACATACCATGAGCAACGTCGACCGGATCCGGAGCATGAACAGCGAAGAAATCCTGGATCTCCATCGCCATATCAGCCTGTACGACAAGATGAACATCAATTACGACGAACTGGCGGACATGGGAGAGCTGATGGACCAGTTCCTCTGGACCTCCAGCGATCAGCAGGTCGCCAGCATCCTGATGGCCCAGAACGGCATCATCGCGGATATCGACGATTTCGGCTATGCTTCGTATCAGCCGCGGCAGAGCTTCATCCTGTCCGGCGATGAAAGCGGCCACACCGTCATCACGGCCACCCATGCAAGGACCGGACTGAAGGCGGAGCTGGACCTGACTGTCGAGACGCTGCGGGACAAGCTGTACCTGTTCCAGTTCTATCCCAAGACGGAAACCACGTTCACGTACAGGGACGGTCTTGGCAATGAGAAAACCTTCACGAGCAACAAGGACGGACAGTTCGCCCTGTTCGAGGAAAACGGCATCAGGAGCGACGTCTATGTCACCTCGAAGTTTAACGGCACGACCTATACGGGGGTGTTGGATTACCGTTTCCTGAAGACCAAGGAGCAGTCTCCGTCCACCATGGAGCTGTACCCGGTCAATATCCTGCAATTGCGCCAACTGGCGAAGGTGGAGGCCTTCTTCAAGACGGCGGACAACAAGCCGTATACGGGCAAGGTGACTTACAAGGGCGCGGTCATCAAGAACGGGAACTATTGCGAGCCTTCGGAGATCGGCGGAGCGGGCGTGACGGTGCAGCTGGGCCCGGATGGCAAGCTGGAGATTCTCTTCGACACGACGACCTTCTACTCCATCCAGGCAGGGGAGCCGAATGCAGCCACCCTGTCGGCCAAGGATCAGGTTGAATTCGTGATCGAGGTGCAGTTCGAGCAAGACCTGTACTATCCTGTCCTCCTGACCTATGACGGCAATCTGAGCGAAGCGGACCGGGTGATCCTCGCCGACAAGATCGTCATCCTGGAATCCAATACGTTCGGACAGAAAGCGCCGTTTATGGTGAATCAGATCGTCCTGAATCCGGAGACGGGGGACAAGATCCCGATCCATCAATATACCGGCAAGTTCGGTCCCAACAATCAATACCCATCCATCACGTTGATCACGGAGTTCATGTGGTGGGGGGAAGCCGTTGATGAAGAGCAAGCCTACGCGGTATTGCAATCGTCCTTCGGCCTGAAGCCGGAGGGCGGGTCCTATCAGACGTTCAGGTACGCGTTCTCCAACGAAACGATCACCCGACATGTCCAGATCCTGAATGCCGATACCATCTGGCTGGGCAAGGCCCAGTCCGGAGCTGTGCATTTCAAGTTGTACAAGGAGCAAGGTGTGCTCAGGAAGAGCTTCACCTCCCGGGCGACGCTGGTCAACATGATCGGCGTGGAGGAGATCGACGTCTCCAAGCTGAAGGAGATGCTGAACCGGTGGAAGCAGATGCTGCGCGGAGCCAGACCGGGCGTTCAGAATCCCCGGAACGATGACAAGATCGAGGATGTGCTGCAGCATCTTAACGGATTCTACCTGTATGTGCCCGATATGTTCATGGAAGTGTACCCTACCGATGACCCGCTGGTCTACCGGACGTTGGTCCAGACTCCCGGCTCCGGTACCTTGGCGAGCACCAACGGAGGATCCGTGGAGTTTATGATGCTGCGATCACACAGCATCGCTCCTGGACTGTCGGACTCGAAGAAAATCCTGGGCGGTTCGTATCTGGACGAACAGTTGGAAACGCTGACCAAAAACCGGTTGATGAAAAGCTACCGCGACAAGGATACCTCCTTTGAGCTGAACGGTTATTTGCTGGGCGAGATCCGCTATAATCCGGATACTGATACGTGGGAGCATGTGGTGATCGGCGGCGGCTTCGATGCCGGTCTCGGCGTGAAGTTCTACAAGAACTTCAACGTGATGTTAGGCCCGATCCCGGTTACGTTCACATTGGCTGCCGGCGGCGCGGCGGAAGTCGAATTCAGGGCCTCCATCCTGTATGGTGAAATCAAGGATTATCCGTGGGAAGATCCGAGCCAGAGCCGCGTGAATGATTATCTGACGTCGCTGCGCGTCATCGCATATGTGGAAGCCTTCGGCGGAGTCGGCTTTGACTACAGCGTGGTGGCCGCCAAGATCGGGGTCTTCGGACGGCTCGCCATCGAGAATACAAGCACCTGGCTGAACCGGGAATATCTGAAGGACAGCGAAGAACACAGGAAGTATGGCAACAAGCTGACCCTGGAAGGCGTGGTCGGGGTCAGGGCGGTGCTCAAGTTCCTGTTCTTCAACGCCACGTACGACTTCGCTTCTTACAGCTACGATCATTCCTGGCTGTTCAACCACTGGGAAGAGATCTATGACTACTGGAACAAATATGGCAACACGCCGCTTACAGCCGCGAATCTGGATGTGGCGATCGCGGCTTATCGCCAGCATATCGGGGAAGAGGAGACCTATGTCTTCGAGTCCCACTCGCAGACGGTCGAGAGCAGGGACTATCTGGATCGTTACGAGCGCAGCTGGAATTCGGGCACGCCCCTGCTCTTCGGCCGGATGTCGGCATCGGAGGGGGCGCCGAGGATCCTGCAGTCCAATGCCTATCCGTACTCGAACCCGCAGCTGGCTGAGGACGGTTCCCTGATGGTCTACATGTCCGACGGCAACAGCACCGATGTGGAAGACACGGTGGCGTCCTGGGCCGTGTACGATGGCAATGGCTACACGGATCGCGGGCCGATCTCGACAGATCCGGAGCTTGCCGGATATGGCGATTCCGGACTCAAGGTGGCGGGAGAGGGCGACCGGATCGCCGCAGTCTGGATCAGACAGATGCAATCGTTCGATATGGAAGCCGGTGAAGAGATCACCAATGAGGATATGATCCTCGTCAGCAACTCGGTGGAAGTGATGGCTTCGATCTATGACGGAGCATCCTGGACGACCTATCGGCTGACCCGCAACGGCACGCCCGATCTGGCTCCGGTCGTCTCGGTGGCGGGCGACAAGGTCTACGTGGCTTACCGCAATGTCCAGGCGATGAATCCGGACAATCCGCTGGACTTCTCCGCCTATGACACGATCTGGCTCACCGTCTACGACATGGCGACCGGAACGTGGAGCGAAGCCAGGATGATCTACAACGGCACGAACGGCACCGTGGTGGGCCTGTCCATCGCCAGCCTGAGCGACGGGACGACGGCGGTCGTATACAACGTGAACCAGGGAGAGGCCTATTCCGCTCTGGCGGCGGACGAGCTGGCCGGTTCGGATCATCAGATCGTCTACACGGTGCTGGATCCGGACGGCAACGTCCTGAAAAATCTGCAGCTCACGAACGACGAGGAGGCGGCTGACAATCCCCAGGTGACGAGCGTCAGATTCCCGGATCAGGTGGAACGCTTCGTGATCGCATGGCATGCGGTGAAACGCCATGATTCGGGGAACCTGCAGCACAATATCCGGTTCGCGGCGGTGAATCCGGACGGCGAACCTTACCCGCACTTCGTGAACAGCCTGGAGCTCGTGGAACTGTACAACGACGTGAGATTCAACCCGATGTTCACCTTCGTCCGGCTGCCGGGTGCCCACAGGGATCTGCAGCATCTGGCCCTTCTGTGGAAGCAGGCGGAGGCGGAGATCACCGAGGAGGCGATCATCACCCGGGATACCATCAAGGCTGTGCAGTTCCGCACAGGAGATGGCGGGATCTATCTGTCCGGTGCGATCGACGTGGCGACCATGCCCGATTACACCGAGGTTGACACGATCACGGCGGTGCTGAGCGATCACGAGGAGCTGAGGATTGAGGCGGTGCTGCTGGGCACCACCTACACAGGGGATCTGGTGCAGGTGGGCAGCATCACGCCTCAGGCTGCGGAAGACGAGATTCCGGTCTACATCTCGCATACGGTCAGCGATATGTATACGGTCAGCAGCACCTTCAGGAACAAGTTCAACGTGGACCTGGTTACGCTGAATCCGCGGGAGATCTTCCCCGGCTTCGACCTGCCCGTCCAGTTCTCCCTGGTGAATCAGGGGATCAGCCCGATCCGGCAGGTGGAGATCATCGTGGATGGCCAGATGACGACCTTCCACAACGTCGACCTGATGCCGAACATGAGCCAGGTGTTCACGGTGTATTATGAGGTGCCGGAGAACATCAGGGATATGGATTATGAAGTCTGGGTGGTCTATGAGGATGGTGATGTGCTGAACGCGGACGGCCAGCTTCGCATCGACATTCCGGATCTCGGGATCGCGACCATCCGCATGAAGGAGGAAGGCGGCAAACGGCTGCTGTCCGTGCCGATCTACAACCTGAACGCCACGACGATGACCGGCAAGGGCAGAACCGTCAAGCTGGCGCTGTATCGGGATATCACTTACTCCGATGAGCAAAGGATCGGCGATGTGGTCGTGGTCAGCGACGATCAGGATCTGGCGCTGATCGATCAGGCCGGATTCCTTGTCGATGTGACCGTCGATGTGAAGGAGTACCTGGCGACGCTGAACATGAGCGAGATCCCGGATGAGGGCATCATGCTCTATGCCAGGGTGTGGGCGGAAGATGCGAACGGCGACGTGATCAACGAGTTCGAGGACCACAACAATACAGCGCAGGTGATGATCGAGAACCTGGCAAGAAAATATCAGCGTCAAGACGTCATGCTGACTCTTGATCAATGGAATCACGAGTCGGTGACGGTCGTGGAGCTGACGATGCAGAATATGAACATGGCGCCGATCACCTCCGGCAATGTGCTGCTGCAGCTGATGGATCAGCAGGGCCATGTGATCGAGAGCAGGTATCTGGCGACCAGCGCGGATGAGCTTCTGTCGTTTGATTCGGAAGAAATCATCCGGAGGACGGTAGCCTTCGGCAACAAGGGCGATTCCGTGCAAGCCACGTTCTTCATCGAACGTGCCGATGCATGGGATGCCAGCCTGAGCGCCTTGTCCCTTGAAGGCATCCAGGTCGACTTTGATCCGGCTCAGAAACATTATGCGCTTGAGTCCAGGGATCTTCGCGCCGTTCGTCTGACAGCAGCAGCTTCGAACAGCAAGGCGACGCTTACGCTGCTGGATGGGGACAGCCAGGTGATCCTGACCAATCAGGGATATGTGTCCGTTGAGCTGCCGCTTGCTCTCTCCACGACCGGAGCGGTCCATGAGTTCAAGATCCTCGTGGAGCCGGAGAGCGAGGCGGCCGAAGCGGCGATCTACAGCCTGACGATCATCAATACGCAAACCGCTGCGCCGAAACTGCAGCTGTTCGCGAGAGGGCCATCGAATGAAGACGGCGACTTCGTCGATACGGTGGATGTGGTGGCGCCGCGATATGATGTGGATTGGTTCCAGATCGAGAAACTGAAGTACAAGGTCAATGGCGGCGAATGGCAGGAGGTGCCGTATGACGGCAAGTCGGAGGTTGTCCTCGAAACCTTCACCGAGCTTGGCACTTATGCCGTGACGGCGAAGGTAACGCTCGCTTCCGGACTCGAGTACGAGCTGGAATCGCTTCGCCTCTCCATCGTCACGAGCGATCTGGATGTGCAGGCTTCCAGGGTATCCGCGGATCGATCCAGCCTGACGGCTGACGGACAGGAGGTCCTGACCATCACGGTCAGGCTGATGGACAGCTATGATCATGCGCTGACCGGACACAAGGTCCAGCTGCTGGCGAACAGCGACAGTCCGGTGATCGAAGCGCTGGCTGATGGCATCACGGATGATCAGGGCGAAGCGGTGTTCCTGGTCAGAAGCACCAGGGCGGAGACCGTTCAGTTCACGGCCAAGGATGTGACCAGCGGGATCTCCCTGGCTCCGGTGCGGATCGAGTTCCTGCCTGGCGCCCTGAACAAGGCCAGGTCCACGGTGGATGTGTCTTCGAGCGTCGTATCGGTGGAGAACCTGGGGACCTATGTCACCGTCATCTTGCGGGACGAGTTTGACAACGGGATCGCAGGCAAGCAGGTGAAGCTGGCGGCTGACAGCGCCACGGCTTCGATCATCCCGTCGGTCCTCACCACGGATCGCTCGGGCAAGGCGACGTTCCGGGTCACGAACTACAAGGCGGAGATCGTCACGTTGACCGCTGTCGAACTGGAGAGCGAGACGGAGCTGGATCCGGTGCAGATCACCTTTGTTCCCGGCACTCCTGCCGCAGGGATGTCCGACATCACCTTGTCGAAGACGATCGTCAAGGCGGATGGCGCAGATTCGGCAGAGGTGATGGTGAGGGTACGTGACATGCACCTCAACGCGGTGCCCGGGGTAGCCGTGCAGCTGACTGCCAACCCTTCCGTTGCCATCATCGATGCGGTGGATGGCGGCATCACGAATGCGCAAGGTGAAGCTTATTTCACCCTGACCAGCACGCATTCCGAGGCGGTCATCTTGACCGCATCGTTCCAGGGCATGAGCCTGAGGCCTGTATTGGTGGTGTTCCACGACGGAGCGGCTGATCCGGCTTATTCCCGTGCCGAGGCATGGGAGAGGACGGTCACAGCCGACGGAACGGCCTATACGACCATTACCGTCACCTTGCGCGATCGCTATGGCAAGTATGCAACGAACCGTCAGGTGGAGCTGATCCCGGACAGTCAGACGACGGTCATCGAGCCTCTCGATGGCGGCGTCACCAATTCGTCAGGTCGTGCTGTCTTCAAGGTCAGCAACGTGAAAGCGGAGACGGTGGCATACGTCGCGCGGGATGTGGCGAGCGGCCATAAACTGTCGCCGGTTCGGATCACCTTCGTGCCCGGCCAGCCGGATGGCGGCAGATCCGATGTGGACGTGCAGCCATCCACGGTGATCGCGGACGGCAGCGATGAAGCGAACATCACTGTCACGGTTCGCGATGCCCATGACAATCTTGTCAGCGGCCGCCAGGTGATCCTGCGAGAGGATCGCGGCTCCCGTACGGGACTGAGGTTGGAGGCCGTCACCGACAGCAAGGGCGAGGCCAGCTTCCGGGTCACGAACCGGGATGTGGAGACGGTCACGTATCTGGTGGAAGATGGGGTGACCGGCGAACGGATCGGTTCTGTCGCAGTCGATTATGTGGCCGGCCAGACGAACAGCGTCAGCTCATATGTCGAGCGTTCCGCTGAAGAGGCGGTCGCTGACGGCACGGATACCGTGACGATCACGGTCCATCTGCGAGACAGCGGCGATCATCCGATCCAGGGCCACAAGGTCAACCTGCAGGCGGACAGCGACACCGCGATCATCACGAATTTGCAGGATACGACGGATGCGCTGGGTCAAGCGATCTTCACCGTCGCGAACACAGCCGTGGAATCCGTCGTGCTCACGGCCGAGGATGAGGATGACGGGGTGGCGCTGCTTCCGGTCGTGGTGAGCTTCGTGGCCGGAGAACCGAACTTCTGGACATCCAGCGTCACCGCATCACCTGCGGAGGTGCCTGCGAACTATACGGATGTCGCGGTGATCACGGTCACGCTGCGCGATGCCAACCTGCATCCTGTCAGCGGCCGTCGGATCATCGTGGAAGCGGATCGCACGGGGAGCGAGATTGAAGCGGTAAGCGGCGGCGTTACGGACGCTGAAGGCGTGGCGACGTTCCGCGTGATCAGCTGGATGGCCGGAGAGTACAACTTCAGGCTGAGTGCCCAGGGCGGCATCCTGCTTCCTGACGTGAAGGTCACCTTCACAGCGGGTGATCTTGATACCGGTCGCTCGTTTGTGCGGGCGGAGCCCTCTGAAGTGGTGGCGGACGGGAACGATGCGGCGCGCATCATGGTCACGCTGTATGACACCTACGATCAACCGCTCAGAGACCGCCAGATCGACATCGAGATCGATGCCGAACAGATGGATCATGTGAAACTCGAGAAGTACAATGACGGATTCACGAATATCCATGGCATCGCCTTCTTCTACCTGTCCAGCGATGTCCTGCAGACGGTGACGATCACCGCCATCGACAAGGAGACCAATACGCCTCTCGCTGAGTCGGCCGTGGTGCGCTTCGTTCCGGGTGAGCCGGACGCATCGACCTCGGAGGTGCAGGTGACCAGTCCGCAAGTAACCGCCAATGGATCAGACGTGTCGATGATCCGGGTGATCCTGAGGGATGCCAGCGGTTATGCGATCAGCGGTCATCAGGTGCAGCTTGCGGCAGAGGACGGTCGCTCCGTGATCACGCCTGTGGCGGGCGGAGTCACCGACGCCGAGGGAGTGGCCATCTTCCGGGTCAGCCATCATGTGCCGGAAGTTGTGGAATATACGGCACAGGATGAGGCGGGCAAGATCAGCCTGAAGGCCCAGGTCAGCTTCGTGGCTGGCGCGCTGGATCCGAATGCCTCGAGCGTGGACATCTCCCATACGGAGGTAACGGCCAATGGACATGACGAGACGACCGTGACCGTCACCCTGCGCGATGCGAACGGTCATGCGTTGAGCGGCAGGAGGGTGGTGCTGCGCGCAGACAGCGCCAATGTGATGATCCAGGCCGAGGGAGACGGGGTGACGGGTCCCGATGGCAGGGCGGTCTTCACCGTCAGCAATGCGGTCATCGAGACCGTTGTCCTGACGGCTCAGGACGAGCCCAGCGGAATCACGCTTCCGACGTCTGTTCAGGTGGTGTTCGCGACGCCTCCGGTGGATGGAACCCAATCCACGGTGGCCATCGAGGGAGCCAAGGATGTCGTGCTGGCGGACGGTGTGGACGAGACGACGATCGTGGTGACCCTTCGCAACCATGACGGACAACCGCTCAGCGGCCGCAGGGTCCAGCTGATCGCGGACAGCGACGAGGCCATCATCACTCCGGTGAATGGCGGTCTGACGAACAGTGACGGCGAGGCGCGGTTCAGGGTGTCGAACCTGCAGGTGGAAACGGTGCGCTATATCGCGGAGGATGCGGGCAGCAAGGTAACCGTATCGACGTCTGTGCAGGTGCAGTTTGTGCCCGGCGAGATGGATGAGGAGACATCGAGCATCTTGATCTCTCCTGTCGAGGTGCTGGCGGACGGTTACAGCGAAGCGACGGTTACGGTGATCCTGAGGGATGCTCAGGGCCATGTGCTGGCCGGCCGTGAAGTGGCTCTTGCGGCCGACAGCGCCCATGCGTCGGTGCAAGAGGTGCAGAAGATCACCGATGCCGACGGCAAGGCCATCTTCACCGTATCCGGACAGGTGGCCGAGACGGTCCTGCTGACAGCGCAAGATATTCAGAGCGGCAAGGCTCTGGAACCCAAACCGGTGCGCTTCGTCGATTATCTGGTAGACGCCTGGAGTTCGAACGTTACTGTCCAGAACGCCAATGTGGTGGCGCGCGCCGGTTATGCGAATATAACGGTCACCTTGAGATATACCAACGGTCAACCGGCAAGCGGCCGCACGGTCGAGCTGCTGACCGACAGCGCCGATGCGTACATCCCTTATCCGACTCTCGTTACCGACGAGAATGGTCAGGCGACCTTCCAGGCCCAGAACTGGAAGGTGGGTGTGGTCACCTATCAAGTCCGGGATGTGCTCAGCGAGACCATCGTTGCGTACCCCGTCCAGGTGAACTATATCACCAATATCCCATTCCGGAATTCGTCGAATGTGACCGTCTCCAGGTATGAGGCCAAGGCCAACGGGTTGGATGAGATCATCGTCACGGTCACCCTGAGGGATATTGTGGATAACCCGATCAGCGGAGAGAAGATTTACTTCTTCACCAACAACAACAAGGTCACCATCGAATCGGTGAATGACGGATATACCAATGCTGACGGCGAGGCGATCTTCAAGCTGAAGAGCAGATACCCGGACTCGATGACGTTCCTTGTATCCTATTTCGGCTTCCAGGCCAGCTTCGACTTCCCGACTGAAACCGTGGAGTTCGTGCCGGATATCAATCCGGACAGGTCGGCGGTCCTCGTCACCAAGGAGCAGGTGGCTGCGGACGGCACGGAGCAGACGGAGATCGTGGTCATCCTGCGGGACACCCTGGGTGTGGGGCAGTCAGGATACCGGGTCACGCTGGACACCGATGGCGAGAACGTCAATATCACGGAGGTAGACAACGGTATCACCAACGTCTACGGTGAAACCAGATTTATCGTCAGCAACACGGAGATCGAAACGGTTGAGTTCACTCCCCGGGAGGAAGTGACCGGCGTCACGCTGGAGACCGTCGCGGTGAGATTCGTCGCCGGGGATGTGGATGCTGGCAGGTCCAGCGTCGTGGCATCGAAGACGGAGGTCGTCGCCAACGGCGTCGACCAGGCGGAAATCGAGGTCACGCTCAGGGATGCGCAGGATCATCTGCTCAGCGGGCGGAGCGTCTCGATCACGCCGAACGGCGGCAGCTCGACCATCGCCCCTGCGACCGCGGAGATCACGGATGAGAACGGCAAGGTGGTCTTCATCGTGACCAATACCGTCGCCGAGACCGTCGAGTACACGATCAAGGATGATGACAGCGGAACGGAGCTGGACAAGGTCAGCATCACCTTCGAAGAGCGGGTGGTGGACACCGTCCGGTCGAATGTCGTCGTCGCTCCCGAAGAGGTTCTGGCCAACGGTCAGGATGCGGCCACGATTACCGTTACGCTGGTCGACCAGAGCGGCGTGGCGATGAGCGGCCGCGCGGTCAGGCTCGAAGCGGATGACGGCGAGACCGTCACGGTCGTCGCGGAAGATGTGACAGATGCGAATGGTCAGGTCACATTTACCGTCAGCAGCAAGAAGCTGGGCACCGTCACGTACACTCCGAAGGACGTGGCAAGCGGTACGGCCCTGCGCAGCGTGACGGTCGATTATGTGACCGGTGTGGTGAGCAAGCCGCATTCCGGCATCGAAGCGGACGCCACCGAGGTGCTGGCGGATGGCCAGACCGCGGCGACGATCGTAGTCACGCTCCGGGATGCGGCCGAGCATCCGATCAGTGGCCGCACCGTGCAGCTGAATGCGGATGGCGGAAGCTCGGTCATCGAACCCGTAACCACGAAGACGGATGCATCGGGTGTGGCTCGCTTCACCGTAACCAACGAGGCGGTCGAAACGGTCAGCTACACTGCCGTGATCGAGTCCAGCGACGTCGAGCTTGGTCCGATCGTGATCGAATTTGTGCCGGGCGAACTGGATCCGGTGGCTTCGAAGGTGGATGTATCAAGCCCGCAGGTTACCGCCAATGGCAAGGATGTGTCGATCATCTCCGTGTTCCTGAGCGATTCCTGGGGGCACGGGCTGGGCGGACATGACCTGTGGATCTGGACCGACAGCGTGAGCACGGTCATCGATGCGGTATACAAGACGACGGACAGCACGGGCAAGGCGAGCTTCCACGTCAGCAACGGAGCAGTCGAGACGGTCACATACGTCGTCTACGACAGCACGAGCGATTGGCAATTCCCGCCGGTTATCGTCAGCTTCGTGGAGGGGGCACTGGATGTCGGGCATTCCGATGTGACCGCTTCGGAGTCACAGGTGCCGGCGAATGGCCGGGATTCCGCGATCATCACGGTCATCCTGAGGGACGAATCGGATCATCCGCTGCCCGGCCGTCAGGTGCTGCTCCACTCCAGCAGCGGAACGTCCGTAGTCGAGGCGGTATACGGAGATGTGACGGACGCCTCCGGCACGGTTCAGTTCAAGGTGTCCGATGTGCGAGCCGGGCTGGTGACGTTCACGGCAGAGGATCAGGCGAGCGGTCAGATCATCGACACCGTGCAGGTGGACTTCGTGCTCGTCCTTCCGGATGACACCACTTCGTGGGCACAGGCGACACCAGCCCAGGTGCTGGCGAGCGGAGAGCATGAAGCGATCATCACGGTGGTGCTCAAGGATGCGGAGAACTATCCGCTGGTCGGCCGCAAGGTGCTGCTCACACCGGCGGACGGACATTCTGCCGTCACGGCGGTGAATGATGTCACCGATCAGTCCGGCAAGGCCACCTTCTCCGTGAAGAACACGCATGTGGAGACGGTGACCTATACCGCGACGGATGAGGCGAGCGGGAAATCACTGCCACCGGTTCAGGTGCAATTTGTCGCCGGACCGGTGGATCCAGGCAAGTCTGATGTGGCGGTCTCCAGATCGGAGGTTAAGGCGGACGGTCAGTCAACGGCCAAGATCACGGTCACGCTGAAGGATGCGTATGAGCATCCGCTGCCGGGCCGCCTGGTGCTCGTCAGCGCGGACAGCGACCACACGGTGATCGAGACTGTGTATGGGGGCATCACGGATGAGCAGGGCGTGGCCGAGTTCCGCGTGTCCAATGCCGAGGCGGAAACGGTGAGCTACACCGTGGCAGCGGAGGGGGTAACCTTGAAGACGATTCAGGTAACCTTCGTCCATGAGCCGGAACCGCAGCCTGAGCCGGACCCGAATCCTGATCCGAATCCGAACCCCAATCCGGACCCTGGGCCTTCACCGCAGCCAGGACCTTCGCCGCAACCGGGGCCTGATACTCCTTCCTCGCCGGCTGAGCCGGAGGAGTCGGACACGGATCCTGATGGGGAAGCGTCCGATGAGCAGGAGGAAGACCAGGAGGAACGTCCGGCCGGCATCCTCAGGAGCGATCTGATCGACCTGGAGGAATGGCTGAACTCCCTGGCAGAGAAGCTGAAGGCAGCGGAGAAGCTGGGTGAGATTCCATCGTATGCCGACATCCGGGAAGGCTACTGGGCACAGAAGCCGATCGCCCTGATGACCATGCTGCAGGTCGTGAACGGAGTGGGCGATGGCCGATTCGAGCCGGATCGCTCCATCACAAGGGCGGAATTCGCCGCGATGCTGACCAGGCTGTTCGGCTTCAAGGAAACTTCGGCTGATCCGGTCCCATTCGCCGATGTCGCCCATGACCACTGGGCCAAGGATGCGATTGACACGCTGTCGCGTCTGGGCATCATCCATGGCTATCCGGATGGCACCTTCCGGCCGGATGCTCCGATCACCCGGGAAGAGATCGTCGTCATGATCCTCCGGATCCTGGAGGCGGCCGGATTGCCGCAATCGGCGGACCGGAGCTTCAGCGATCTGGAGCAAGCTGGAGACTACGCTCGCGAGTCCGTCGAGACAGCGGCCCGGGCCGGCATCGTAAGCGGCTACCTGGACGGCACCTTCCGCCCGAAGGGCCACGCCTCACGCGCGGAAACGGTGATGATGCTGATGAATGTGCTCAAGTTGATTCCCGAGGTGCGGGAACTGATCGAAACTTATCTGTAACGGCATGGACTGCCCGGTGTCATGAAGATGACCCGGGCAGTTGCTTTTATGCACTCGCCCGTCATCTGAAGCCAGCCTGAAACGCGGATGGAGATCTTTCGTATAGGAAACGTATACTGTGGTTTCCCGGCGGCTCGCCGAGGAATTGGCCTGGTTATATGCAGATTACCATGAAGGAGGATGATGGGAGTGGGTATCGGTAGCACGTTCATCCTGTTCAGTCCCCTCCTGGGGATGATCATCTGGCTTGCCTTTCTGGCCCTGGGGCTGTTTGTTGCATATCTGATCATCCGAACGGCGATCAATCATTCGAGGCTGAATCAGCATATGGAGGAGCTCAGGTTCGAGCTGAGCCAGATCAGTCACCAGGTGCGGGAGCTGAGGGATATGATCGACAGGAACAAATGGCAGTCGTGAATGACAAGTGCCCGGTCTCGTACCGGGGGACATGCGGGAGAGGGGCGTAAGCCCCTCTTTTTTGGCCTGTCCCATAAACATAAAGGAATAAATGACAGTATGTCGAATAGATGACTGACTGAATCCTTGAGATAAGGCATGCTCAAGCCTGTCAGCATGTGGAAGCGGGGGGATACGGATTGGACAACAGACGCATGGCTCTGGTCGTGATGATCCTTGTCGCGCTCGCCTTGCTCGCGGGTTGCGGGGAACGCACTGTGCGTTCGGTCGACCACGCCCATCGCGGTCTGATCGATCTGCAGCATGTGGACCTGTCGAGATCAACGGTCACCCTGAACGGGGAATGGGAATTTTACTGGCAGCAGCTGCTGGCGCCTTCGTCAGATGGTGATCGCGGCTGGCATGCGGAACCTACCCACCATATCTACCTGCCTCATTCCTGGAACGGATACCTGTGGGAGGGCGAGAAGCTGCCGGGGCAAGGCTACGCCACGTTCCGACTCCGCCTCCTCCTGAATGAATCGTATGTCGGGCAGACCATGGCCCTGAGGCTGCCGACGATCTTCCATTCCTACCAGCTGTGGGTCGACGGGGTTCCGCTTATCCGGGTCGGTCAGGTCGGCACAGACCGGCACAGCACCGTTCCGAGCCTGGCCACCGAGCGCGTCTACTTCCAGCCGCAGGATACCGAGGTGGAGCTGGTGCTGCAGGTGGCCAACTTCCATCACATGCGGGGCGGCATCACCAAGCCGATCGAACTCGGGACGAGCCAGGTGATCACCAACAGGACGATCCTGAAGACCGCCTATGAGATCTCCGTCACCGCCAGCCTGTTCATTCTCGGCGCGTACAATATCCTGCTCTACCTCCATCGCCGCAAGGATGACACGCCGCTCTACTTCGGGCTGTTCACGATCATGTGGGGCACGCGCTCCTTGCTGGTCGGCGAGGTGCTGCTGACGCGGATGTTCCCGTCCATGCCCTGGGGGATACAGATCAAGATCGAATACCTGATCCTGTATGTGGGCATTCATGTATTCACGCTGTACTTCAATCGCCTGTTCCAGAACGCGGCGCCTCGCCCGCTGCAGCTGTCCTCCAGGTACCTGGCCCTTCTGTTCAGCTTCATCGTGCTGGTGACGCCGGCGATCGTCTACACCCGGACGCTGCTGGCCTATGAGATCATCATCGCGATTCATATGATCTATTTCGTCCTGACGCTGGGCAGAAGCTTCCTGCGCAGGAGAGAAGGCGCGGCTCTGTTCCTGGTGGTGTCGTTGATCACCTTTGCCACGGTGCTGAATGATTTCCTGTACTACAATGAGCTCTCGCCCGTGGGCAACACTTCCAATCTTGGCCTGCTCATCTTCACCGTCGCCCAGATGTACCTGCTCTCCTCCCGCTTCGCCAGGGCGGTGGCCAATGAAGAGAAAGCGGCGCGCCAGCTGGCGATCACCAATGAGCAGTTGCAGGAGGTCAATCGCAGCCTGGAGCAGAAGGTGGCGGAGAGGACGAGAGATCTGTCGCAGGCGCATGATGATCTCCGGCTCGCCTATGATCGTCTGCTCCAGTCGGAGGAAGGGCGCAAGAAGCTGCTGTCGTATCTGACGCATGACCTGAAGGCGCCGATCTCCTCGATGATCGGATATGTGGAGGCGCTGCAGGACAACGTTCGGCCGGAGAAGCATGAGACTTATTTGAAATACGTCTATGACCGGGCGATCTGGCTGAACCGCATGATCGAGGATCTGTCCCTGCTCTCCTCGCTGGAGACAGGGCAGATCACCATGCACAAGCGGACGATCCCGATTGAACCGTTCGTCAGGCAGTTCTGGGAGAAGTATGAGCTGGTGCTGGAGGAGTCCGGGTTGAAGGGGGAGTTGAGCGTGGACCCAGGGCTTCCATCGGAGCCTCCGGCGCTGGTCCACGTGGATCCGATGCGCCTGGAGCAGGTGCTGGCGAACCTCCTGTCCAACGCCATGAAATTCACCGCTTCGGGAGGCTTCGTGCGCCTGTCGCTGCGCCTTGCGGACAAGGACGACGGAGGCCGGCAGCATGTCCTGATCTGTCTGTCGGATACGGGGATCGGCATTCATCAGGACCATCTGGAGCGCATCTTCGACAGGCATTTCAAGCGCTATCCAGTCGGGGTGGATCAGGAGAGAACGGGCAGCGGACTGGGGCTGGCCATCTCCAAGGAAATCGTGGAACTGCATGACGGGAGGATCTGGGCGGAGAGCAATGGACGCGACGGCAGCTCCTTCTGGATCGAGTTGCCGACAGCTTCAGGAGAATGTGCGGCAGAAGAGGTGAAGGCTTGATGAACAGTCGGATACTGATCGTGGACGATGATCCCGATATGGTGGAGATCATCCAGGCCTATTGCGAGAGGGAAGGCTTCCAGGTGGCGATAGCCCGCAGCTGCGAAGAGGCCGACCTTCAGCTGGCCCGTTTCACTCCGGATGTGATCGTGCTGGACATCATGCTGGGCGAGAACAACGGCATCGAGTGGTGCCAGGCGGTGCGCGATTCGACTCGGGCGATCATCATCTTCCTGAGCAGCCGGGAGGAGGATGAGATCAAGATCCGCGCCCTCAGCGACGGCGGCGACGACTATGTCACCAAGCCGTTCAGCCCGAAGGTGCTGATGGCCAAGATCAAGGCTCACCTGCGCCGAACATCCGCCTCTGTCAGCGAGCGATATCTGGAGATGCCGGGGCTCAAGCTGGATTTTGTGACCCATACCGTCTATGTCAACGGGCGAGCGGTGCACCTGTCCCAGAAGGAATTCAGTATCCTGGCGCACATGGCGCAGTTCGCCGATCAGGTGGTGGTCACCTCCACCCTGTTCCAGCTGATCTGGGGGATGGACAGCCTTGAAGACACGAGGACGGTGGCTGTTCATATCAGCAATCTTCGCAAGAAAATCGAGGAGGACCCGTCCAACCCGAAGAGACTTATCAACGTGCGCGGAATCGGTTACAAGCTGGTCAGCAATCCGTAAGAGAACTCTGTCAATCTATTTCTGATGAGATGAGCGCAGATGAGACGGTTATGAAGAGGAGATGAGCCAGTCACGGTCATGTGACTGGCTTGTCGATTGCTGGCAATTGTTCGTTCTGACCAGAAATGTATAGAAAAAAACAGGAACATGGAGTTAAAATGGAAAGAAGCAGAAATGTCGAAAAGTGACGAATAATGTAATCTTGTAGCCTGATTCGGTCAGATGGGCGATTACCCTCGTACAAAGGAGAGTGCACATGCGCCAGCTGGAGGAACTTCTGAGTCATCTCGATCATTCCAATCTCACAGAGGATCAGGTGCAGATCCTGAAAGAGCTGTTGGATATACGCAAGGCACTGGATGTATCAGCCATCGTCGCGATTACGAATGCCCAGGGCGTGATCACCTATGTCAATGACAAGTTCGTGGAGATCTCCGGATACAGCCGTGAGGAATTGATCGGCAAGACTCACCGCATCGTCAATTCCGGCTACCATCCGCCGGAGTTCTTCGCGGAGATGTGGCGCACGATCAGATCCGGCCAGGTATGGAACGGAGAGATCCAGAACAGGGCCAAGGATGGGAGCACGTACTGGGTGAGCACCACGATCGTGCCATTCCCGGATGAGAAAGGGCGGCCGGGCAAATACATATCCATCCGCACCGACATCACGTCCAGGATCCGCATGGAGAAAGCGTTGCAGCAAGCGCTGGAAAACGACTTTCTGCACACGATCAAGCAGCTGGACAATCTGATCTTCAAGCTGAAGCGGGATGATGAGGGCAGGATCAGGTTCGTCCTCTCGGAGGGGAAATTGGCCGAACGCCTGGCGTTTACAACGGACAGGGTCGCGGAACGGGAGATAGGCGAGCTGTTCCCGCCTGAGCCGGCGCAGATCATAGAAGCCCATACGCGCGAGGCGTTTGTCGGTCAACATGTCCATTATGAGGTGAATGTCTGGAATACGGATTTCCTGGTTCATCTGTCGCCCATCCTTAAGGATGGGATAGTTCGGGAAGTGGTCGGCACCACCACAGACATCAGCCAACGGAAAAAGGCGGAGGAACGGATCAAATATATGGCCTACCACGATCTGCTCACCTCCTTGCCGAATCGGCACCAGTTTGTGGACAGGCTCGAGGGCGCGATCCGGCACGCCGAGGAGCATCATGAACAGCTGGCGGTCATGTTCCTCGATCTGGATGGGTTCAAGAATATCAATGACACCCTGAGGCACGCCTTCGGGGATGAGCTGTTGAAGGCAGTTGGCCAACGTCTCGTTCGATCCATCCGCCCACAGGACGTGGCTGCCCGCTTCGGCGGGGATGAATTCGCCCTGCTCCTGTCGAACATGGGCGCCGAAGAAGCGCAGGCCTGCGCGAAGCAGATCCTGTCGGAGCTCGGAAGGAAGTTCGTCCTTGGCGATCTGGAGATCTATGCAAGTCCCAGCGTTGGCATCAGCATATTCCCGCAAGACGGTCAAACCTCCGACCTGCTGATCAAGCATGCGGATGCGGCCATGTATCATGCGAAAGCGCGGGGCAAGAACAACTACCAATTGTTCGATACCGGCATGATCGATCTGATGAAGAAGAAAATGCTGCTCGAGACCGCGTTGCGCCAGGCGGTGGCGGAAGAACAGCTGATCCTGTACTATCAGCCGCAGATCGACATCAACACGAACCGGATCATCGGAGTGGAGGCTCTGCTTCGCTGGAATCACCCGGAGGTCGGCCTGATCTCTCCCGCCGATTTCATCCCGATCGCCGAGGAAACGGGGCTGATCGTGACGATCGGCGAGTGGGTGCTGCGACAAGCCTGCCGGCAGCTCAGGCAATGGCAGGAGGAATGGCATGAACCGCTCATCATGGCGGTGAATATCTCCATTCGCCAATTCATGTCGGGCAGCTTCCCGGGCACGGTTCGCTCCATCCTGGAAGAGACCGGGCTTGAACCGCAATATCTGGAGCTCGAGATCACGGAGAGCATGGCGTCCGATGTCCAATATACCAAAGAGATATTGATGGAATTGAAGAAGATCGGCGTGAAGGTCAGCATCGATGATTTCGGTTCGGGATACAGCTCGCTTCGCTACCTGAGTGAATTGCCCATCAACAAGCTGAAGATCGACCGGGTATTTATCCATGAGCTCAACACGAAGAACCAGGCTGTGATCAAATCGGTGATTACGCTCGCCAAGACGTTGGGCCTGGAGGTGCTGGCCGAAGGCGTGGAGACCGACAGTCAGGAAGCCTTCCTCAAGGATCAGGGCTGCGAGCTGGTGCAGGGGTTCCGGTACTTTAAACCGATGCCTGCGGAGGAGATCGGACTGTTCATCGATCATTGATTGACTCATAATCGGAGCTGTTCCGCATCACGGTGGCCAGTACGATCGGCGGGCTGGTGTATGTGGCGGTTGTGCCGGCGTACCGGCTGCCCGACGATCAGGTCAAGGTCATCCTGGGCGAGACAGAATCCAGGATCAATGGGGAGGAGGCCTATGTCCGGGAAGGTGGGCGCGAAGACGAAGGGGCTGTTCGAGTCAGCGTAGGCTGATTGAACGGCCCCTTGACGTTCTGTGCAGTCTGCCTGTTGAGGTCGCTGACGCTTAAGCCCGAGTCGGGCATGTTCACTGTTGGATCAGCCATGTTGCGGCATCTTCCTGATGGTCGGTCAGGCGTATATGATGGCCTTTGTTGATCTCCAGGGCCAGTTCCTTGAAACGTTCCTGCCGAAGCGCCTCTCTGGGAACCAGGATAGCCGCCTTGATCCCGTAATTGATGAACTTCTGGATCATATTGCCCGCCACTCGCGTTTTCAGCCTGAAGAAGTCTTCTGAAAGCGCGGCGCTGTGGATCAGAAGCGCTGTTGTATTGTGTTCCAGGCACAGGGAGATCAGCTCGATCGCATCATCCTCCGTGCTTAACGGTTTGGCGGCAGCCAGGATCTCCATGTACCTTCCGTGCCCCGAGTCCATGATCTGAAATTTCATTTGCTTTTCACCCATTTCCCCTTCATTTGCCAGGAGCTTCATCCGAACCTGTCGGATCCAGTCGAGTTCATTTTTATAGGTCGAGATGATATTCTCCGAGATCAACTCCCATATCAGCCGTTCTCGTGCGCTTCGCGCCGGTGAAGATTGCCCGGTCTGGCGCTTCTCCTTCTGTTTATGCATGATCAACTGCAGCTTGATCTCGTGTTCGTATCGGTCGAGCAGATCACTGATCTCCTGGTCGCTCAGCATGTCCGACCAGGCGAACTGTACGAGAAATGACTTTTTGATCTCGGGAGCCTCCGGTGAAGAGACCAGCCAGTTGGCGAGCTCGCGCAGACCCTCCGCCGTGATGGAATACAGCTTCTTCGAAGGAGAGCCGATCTGCTGGATCACCTCACACGCGACCAGTTCATCCCGCTCCAGATTTAGCAAGGCCTTGTAGATCTGATTGTTGTTCCCTGACCAATGCATGAATGAGGAATCCTCGATGATCTTCTTCAACTCATATCCGGTTGAAGGCCTCCAGCTCAATAATCCTAAAATGGCATATTTGATAGACATGCGAACACCAATCCTTTGATAACATATGTTATTTATAACATATGTTCAGTTTATCGAAAAACTGCATGCATTGCAATGGGCGCAAGATCTGGAAATGAGCGTAGTTCATATCACAAAATGCAATCGTAGCTATTGACTATCGAGGAAATTGGCTGCTTCGCCAGACTAACCTAAAGTTTTCTTTAACTTTCCTGTGGGATTTCATTTATTTTGATAGAGTTGGAGGAGAATGCATGCATGTTTGTCGAATTCGTATGGTAAAGTTCTTATATTTGGGTAACCAGTGCTGATCTGGCGCGATTCGCTTCTCTGATATTCGCAGCATGTCATCCTGCTTGTCCCATATAGAAAACTTTACAAGGACACAGGAAAGGATGAATGCTTGTGGGGAAGCTGATCAGTCGAGGGTGGAAGTTGCGAACACAATGGATGGCTTGCTTGCTCATCGTCTGTCTGATGGCGAGCCTGCTGATGCCAGCCCTGCTTTCGGTGCAGCAAGTGACGGCAGCAGAAGCTGAAAGGCCAGCCGAACATACTGCGGACGGACTTCAGGAAGCAAGTCCGGCCGATGCTCCCGAGATAACCAGTCCTGCGGGTGAGCTACAGGATGTGCTCCCGACGGACTGGTTTTATGATGCGGTCTGTTATGTGTTGAATAACGGAATTTTCAATGGAACCGGGGAAGGAAGGTTCACGCCCCGTGGCACGATGACGCGCGCCATGTATGTGACCGCCCTGGGACGGATGGCAGGAGTGGATGTCAGCCGTTACAGCGGCCCAGGCAGCTCTGTGTTCGCCGATGTGCCGGCCGACGCGTGGTATGCGCCGTATGTGGCGTGGGCGGCTGAAGCGGGCATCACGGGCGGAACCGGCGGCGGGATGTTCTCGCCGGAGACGACCATCACGAGAGAGCAGATGGCCACTCTGCTCGTGCGTTTCTATGATCTCTATCGGATCCCGCTGCCGGAAGTTCAGTCTCAGGACGCGGCGCCGGCCGATCTGGAGGAGATCTCCCCCTGGGCTGCTGATGCGGTGATCAAGCTGTGGCGGGCCGGTCTGATGGTCGGGGATGAGAACGGCCGCTTCCATCCGCACCAGGAGGCCACCCGTGCCGAGGCCGCGGTGACGTTCATGCGCAGCGATGAAGCATGGGCGGCGTGGAAGGAGCAGAATCAGGAGCCTGAGACGGTTGACCCGGAGCCGAAGGACGGCGATACGGAGGATCAGGCCGGCGAAGGTGAGGATGCAAGCGGCGGGAGCGGGAACAGCGGCGGTGTGAACTGGCCTGTCTATCATATGGTCACCTTTGATATGGACGGCGGCCCGTCGGTTCCCGCCCAGACGGTGGCAGACGGATCGAAGGCAGTGGAGCCGGAAGATCCGGTCAGGGAGGGGCATACGTTTGGCGGCTGGTACAGCGACAGCGGCTATACGCAGGTCTATAACTTCGCGAGCAAGGTGTACAGGGACACGACGATCCACGCGAAGTGGACGCCCAACCTGTACACGGTCACCTTCAACAGCCATGGCGGTTCCGCCGTGAGCAGCCAGAAGGTTCATTACGGCGACTCCGTGCGGGAGCCGGATGTCCCCACCAGGACGAAGCATACCTTTGAAGGCTGGTACAGCGACAGTGAGATGACGAGCGCCTACGATTTCTCTGCGGCGGTAACGGGAGATCTCACGCTGCATGTGAAGTGGATCGAGAACTTCACGGTCACCTTCGACAGCAATGGCGGCACGTCGGTCACCGCGCGCACGGTGCAGGATGGGAAGTCCCTGGGCAGCCTTCCGGTGCCGACGAAGGACGGGTACATCTTCCAGGGCTGGTACAGCGACAGCGGATTCACGCAGATCTTCTCGGAGAACAGCCTGGTCAGGAGCGATCTGACGCTGTATGCGCGATACATGGAGAATATCATGCAGACCGCCACATACACGCCGGTCAGCTCGGTGATGGATGTTGACGCCGGCTTCACCATCGCCGTGACGGATGAGAGCGGCGAGATGACGCAGGACGAGGTGCTGGAGAGCATCATCTTCGAGGATATCTCCGATCCGGATGCTCCGGGCATCCGGGTGACCGGCGGAGCGGGCAGCTTCATCCTCACATCCGCGGCTGAGGATGGCCGATTCGGGGAAGGCAACACGTATCGGCTGACGCTGGAGGATGAGCGTCTGACGTTCGCTGGTCTGGATGCGTCGACCCGCATCTACGTATTCAGCGTCGCCAAGGAAGAAGCCTTGTCCGTCCCGCTCAATCCGGACATGATCTATCTGCCCTTCGCGGATATCCGGGATATGATGCTGGACGGGGAGGAGGTCGACTCCCCGGCGATCCCGATCCTCTCTTCGACGGCTGGCGGCGGCGAGGGAGATGATGCGGCATCGCTGGACGAGGCCAATGCCGGCAGCGGCACCTTCACCTACACCGGCAGCGAGGTGCTGAAGGTGGGCGATGTGGTGGCCATCTATGAGGGCGTGAGGCCGGATCGGCGAACGGTGGAGACGGACGGGCTCGAGGACGGCGATATCGCCTATGTGGAGATCACGCAGAAGAACGGAACCTCCTACGTGTATCGCGCTGCAAATTCTAGGCAGGTGCTGTTCAGGCCGGATATCCTGCCTGTGAATGTGCTGGCTGACCAGGATGGAGATGAAGACAACCTCGCCATCCAGGTGGAAGTGGGGGCGATGAACTACAGCGACAGCATCTATCAACCCTATGGGCTGAGTGAACTCACCACGGTCGATGTGAATGACTTCATCGGCTTCTATGAGGGGACATTCGACACGCCGGATATGGACATCGTCGGATATGGGCTGATCACATCGGTCACGTTTGCTGCGGAATGGATCTACATCGAATATGAGGAAGTGACGTTCGAGGATATCGAGCATGCCTTCAACATCTATGCGCATCATGCGATCGATGGTGACATGCTCCTCTCGGATGAAGATATCGCCAGGCTGGAAGACCAGATTGAGGAGCAGGCGCGGGCCAGCGGCTTCGTCGATGAGGCGGTGAGTTACCTGACCGCGCTCGCCATGGAGACGAAGTCCGTCAAGGCTTATGAGGTGTCGATCGCGGAGGTCAGCAAGGTCTCGGTTCGCAATCTGACCATCGTCCCATCCGTCAACCGGTCACCACGGTACATTCCCGGACTGGATGAGGGCATCAGCGCCACTCTGCAGGTCGGGGCCGATATCGTGATTCAAATGAATGAGGACAGTTCGCTGGTCATCCATCTGACCGGAACCTTCCTGCAGGAGATCGGACTGAGCATCAACGTCGACGGCGACCTGAGAGGGCATTGGAAGACGAAATATATATGGCCGGTCGGTGATGTTCCATACTGGTACGTGATCGATGACTATGTGGTGACGGCCAACCTGGATGCCTATACGTATACCGGGATCAACATCGAAGCCGGGATCGCAACCGTCGAAAGAGACAAGCTGGAAGAGGTGCTGTGGGACTGGAAGAATTCCAGGAATACGGCCATCCTTCTGAATATCGCCAGCGAGATCGAGGCGTTGCTCGAAGGCGCGGAGTACACGCCGGTGGATGCGAATGTGCTGAAGACGAAGTATCAGGAGATGCTGAAGAACGAGACGGAATGGGTGCCGCTCATCAAGAAGAAGCTCGTCGAGAAGAGCTTCCGCGTGGCGCTCGGCGCCGTGGAGATCAAGTTCGAAGCCGAGATGGTCGTTCGCGTGAACGCCAACCTGACGCTCGGGATCGATTTCAACTACAAGACGGCGAAGCGCTACTCGGTGACCATGTACGTATGGGGCGAGAGGGGCACCAAGGACACCGTCAGCTTGCCGGGTGACGAGGACTATCAGCTCACTTTCTATGTGCTGGGCACGCTTGGACTGAAAGCCGGCGTCAATATGCAGCTCAAGGCCGGGGTGGGCAGCGTGAAGCTGAACAGCGTCGGACTTACGGCGGAGCCTGGTGCTTACTTGCAGATGTGGGGATATTTCTACTATCAATTGGTCCAGCGGAACATGGAGAAGATCAGCCGCGCGGCAGGCGCGTTGCTGATGGAGATGGGGCTGTATCTGGACATCGCCATCGGCGCCCAGCTCGGTGACGGACTGTTGTCAGGCAATATTCCCGTCTACGAGGAGCAGTGGCCATTGTTATCGATAGGCTCGGAGGCCATCGTGGATGATTTCGCCTATGCGCAGGAGGGAGCTCCTGCCTTCAACCTGGCAGGCCGCACGACCTCGATGGCGCTGCCTGACTCGCTGTTTGCCATGAGCACCTTTCATCTGAAGACAGGCCATATCGGCAAGGAAGTGTATGACCTGTCGCGCTTCGAGATTCAGGTGGACAATCCCGATTTCCGGTTCCATGCGGATACGCGGAAGATCGAAGTGGTGAATCCTGAACTGACGGTGGCAGAAGGCAACCTGGTCATCACCTGGAAGGGCGCGCCGCTCACGTTCAGCTACGAGCCGATCAAGCGCACGATCCCGCTCCTCTGGCTTTCCAGGGAAGGGGACTACATCCTGCAGCTCGATCCGCGGAACGGCGACATGACGCAGGTGTCCTCGCTCGCGTATAACGCTCCGATCAGCGTGACAACTCCGGAGAGACCGGGATACACGTTCGTCGGCTGGTATACGGAACCGACAGGCGGTACGGAAGAGGACATTCCGGACCAGATGCCTGCGAGGGATATCACGCTCTACGCGCGCTGGGTGGCGAATACGGATACGCCGTATACGGTCGAGCATTATTGGGTGAATCCGAACGCCCGGGGGGAGCCGACGCTTGTCCATACAGAGACCAGGTACGGAACCACGGATACCGAGATCCGGTTCACCTCCGATCTATACAACGGGGATGGCTATACACCCGGCTCGGTGAGCGGCCTCACGATCAAGGGGGACGGTTCAACGGTGGTTCGGGTGGAATACTTCCCGACCAATCGGACGATGACCTTCGACTGGGGCTATGACGGCGCTCCTGCGAGCAGCATCACGGACCAGTTCGGCAAGAATATCGCAAGCCGCATTCCGCAGCCGACAAGGGCGGGCTATATCTTCACCGGCTGGTCTCCCGATGTTCCGGCAACCGTGCCAACGGTTGATGTGACTTACGAGGCCCAGTGGGAAGCTCGCCAGGATACGCTCTATCAGGTGGTGTACCTGCAACAGAACATCAACAGCAACAGCCACACCGTCGTGGACAAGGAACGGTATCGAGGCACAACGGACCAGCTGGCACAAGTGGCGGAGGATATGGAGCGCGAATATGAAGGCTTCAGGCTGGACAAGAGCATTGAGGGGACCGTGCTGAACGCCCATGTAGCAGGCGACGGTTCAACGGTACTGAAGCTGTATTACACGCGCGATGCGCACAAGCTGACGATCCGTTATGAGCATCCGGACCTTCGTGACGTGGAAACCGATGTGCCGTACGGCGCGACGATCAGCCTGTACTTTGGCGCACCGACACGCACAGGCTATACGTTCACCGGTTGGTCACCGGCGCCTCCTGCGACGATGCCGGCCGGCGACCTCGTAGTGACGGCGCAGTGGGAGCTGAACACCTATGCGGTGAGCTTCGATACCGGCACCGATGCCGCGATCCAGCCGCAGACCGTCGGCTACGGCAGCCAGGCGACAGAGCCTGACGAGCCGGTGAGAAACGGATACTCCTTCGTCGGCTGGTACGTGAATCTCACGGATACGAGGCCATATGACTTTGCGACTCCGATCACGAACCATCTGGCCCTGCATGCGAAATGGTTAGCCCGTTACACCGTAAGCTTCGAAACGGGCGAAGGATCGACGGTGGATCCGGTGACGGTGAACGAAGGCGAGACCCTGACGCCTCCGGTTCAACCGGTCCGGGAAGGCTATGTGTTCGGCGGCTGGTATGCGGATGAAGCGCTCACGACCCCTTATGATATCGCTCATGCAGAGATCACAGGGGACCTGACGCTATATGCGAAGTGGACGGAAGTCGTGAAGACCCGATACAAGGTGAGCTTCATACCGGGCAACGGAACGGTGATGGGAGATCAGGAGGTCATCGAGGGCGCTGTGGCGCAGAAGCCAGCTGATCCTGCGCTCGAAGGCTATACGTTCAGAGGGTGGTACCTGGACAGCGGCTACACGAGATCATACGGCTTCAACGAAGAGGTGACGGAGAATATCACCCTGTACGCGAAGTGGGAGAGGAGCCGCTACACGATCAGCTTCAGCAACACCGGGGGTGCTGTGGTTCCGGACCAGACGGTGGACTATGGCAGCCATGCGATCGCTCCTGTCGAACCGACGTGGGCCGGTTATCGATTCCTGGGCTGGTTCACGGATATTAGCTCGAACAGCCCCTACGGATTCAACGAGACGGTAACGGGCGACCTGACGCTGTATGCGAAGTGGGTGGTGGTCCATACGGTCAGCTTCGACACCGACGGCGGCTCCGAAGTGCCTTCCAGTACCGTTGATTATGGAAGCGCGGCGGAAGCCCCTCCTGCACCGACGAAGAGCGGTTACAGGTTCGATGGCTGGTTTACGGCGGACGACCAGTCCTATAACTTTGCCACACCGGTGACAGGCGACATCACCCTCTATGCGAAATGGACGAGGAACGCCCATACGGTGACCTTCATCAGCATGGGTTCCACCCTGACGACCAGGACGGTGATCCCGGGTGAGCAGGTGACGCCGCCTGAGCTGCCGGACCAGGAAGCGTATCAGTTCGATGGCTGGTATACCGAATTGAACGGGTCAACGAGGTATGACTTTGCGAATCCGGTGAACGCCGACATCACCCTTTATGCCAGATGGACCTTGTCTCCGTGGCACAAGATGGGCGATGTGGGATCCAACACCATCAGTGATCGTTCGAAGATCGTGTTTGACAGCAACGGCACACCTTATATCGCTTATGCCGAGCTCAGGTATTCTCCGGATTATGACTACCTCGAGGGAATAAACGTCCACCTGAAGAAGTATGTAAACGGAACATGGCAAGATGTCGCTCTGCCAGCCGTCGTGGATCAACTTGACCCGCTGTACACGAATTTCTACCTGCTGCTCGAGTTTGACAGCCAGGACAATCTCTACTGGGTTCTCCATGCCGACGAAGACATTGAAGTATACAAGCTGCCGCGGAACTCCGGCACATGGGAACATATCGGCACCTTGGGCTTCGATACCAGTTACGAGCATCCGACCTCCCTGGTGGTGGACAGGAACGATCAGGTCTATGTGGCTTACACACGCAATGACGATAACACCATCGTGGTGGAGCAATATAACGGATCCGCCTGGAAGACGCTGAGCGGACTTGAGGGGCTTATGGCGTCCGCCATGCAGCCGATCCTGGGCATGGGTCAGAACGACGTGATCTATATGAGCTATATGGCGTACTTTGACGGGTCTTACCACCATCTGATCGCGAAGCTTGAGGATGACGTCTGGGAGAGCATCACTCCTGAGGCTGTCCTGAATGCCCATCAGGTCACATTGTCCATCGGACCGGATCAGCTGCCTTACGTGGCATACAGTCACGATAACCGGCTCACCGTCATCAAATATCAGGGCGGAGCCTGGGAAACCATAGTGGGCACAGGATTCGCGAACGTCAGCATGGACAGTGACAGTTTGCTGGGACTCGACTTCGATCATTATGGAAGCATGTATGTGTCCTACCTGGATCGTGCCAAGGACAACAAGGCAACCGTCATCAAATACGAAGGGGTATGGAGCACATGGGGCAATGCCGGTTTCTCTCTGGGGATGCCGATCTATCTTGGCATCTCGGTCGACCCCGGCGGCACCGTCTATGCCTACTACATCGATGAGACCCGTAACCCGCCAGAAGCGTTCATGTTCTATGATGGCGAATTGATCATCAAGATGTATGCGCCGTAATAAGAGAAAGGCTGTGTTTATCCTCGTTGTTGCTCAAGGCGGGAGGAATTTGAGGACCACGCCGAGACCAGCCTCCCGCCGCAACGGAACGTCGATCCGCTATTTGTGGCCAAGCGGTCATTTTCACACAGCTGACGGAACGTCAGTGCGCTATTGGATGGGTTTGGGTGATTTTTCCGGCCGAAATGGTTCCATAACGAATCACGTTCCGTTAGCGTCCGGCCATCCGTCTCATCAGCAACAACCGATTGAAACACAGTCAAAAGAAGGAGCACATCAGAAGACAGGGGCTGTCCACCAGGTCAGGGATGACTTGCAGATGGACATGCCCCTGATTTCATACAACCGCCTCGGTGCGTCTGACCAGACGATATTCTCTTCATGTCCAGGGCAGAATGATTCTCATGTTCGATTCATTCTAGACATTCACAGCTTCTTCATGAATTCCCATCGGATTGAGAATAATTTTCAATAAATGTATTGAAAACGGGGATGGGAGTTGCTATAATCATACACGTCTGATGCAAATGATATTCATTATCAATGAGAAACGATATCACTCATTTCTCACTCATTTTTCCAAGGAGAAAAGGAGAGAACTACATAATGAAGAAAATGATGTCCATCCTCATGATGGTCCTGCTGGCACTTGCACTGGCGGCATGCGCCAGCTCGAATAACGGAAGCAGCAATAACACGACAGGCAGCGCAAGCAACACACCTGCCGAAACCAGGACGCCTGAGAAGGAAGCAACGCCGGAGCAAAGCGCAAAGCCAACGACCGTTGAATACACGGATGAGAACGGCAACGTGATCACGATCCCGGTGAATCCGAAGAACGTGGTCTCCCTGGACAACCGCACCTTCGAAACGCTGGAAGCATGGGGAATCAAGCTTGCGGCAGCGCCGAAGAACGTCATCCCGGCGTCCATCGGCTATAAAAACGATGACTCCATCCTGAACATCGGCAGCCATACGGAGCCGAATCTCGAAATCATCGCGGCTGTTGATCCAGAACTTGTTATTGTCGGTCAACGTTTCGCCCGGTATTATGAAGATATCAAGGAGCTTGTGCCAAACGCGGCAGTCATCAACCTGAACATCGACGTATCGGCTGGAGACGGCACGGCGGGAGACAGCCTGGTGAACGGTTTCAAGGACATCACCCTGCTGCTCGGCCAGATCTTCGACAAGAACGAAGAAGCGGAAGCGCTGATAGCCGAATTCGACCAGGCGATCGCGGATGCCAAGGCAGCTTACAACGGCACAGATACGGTCATCAGCGTCATCGTCTCCGGCGGCAACATCGGCTACTCGGCTCCGCACAACGGCCGCGTATGGGGTCCGCTGTATGACATCTTCGGTTGGACATCCCCGCTGGCAGTTGACAAGACGTCCACTGACCACCAGGGCGACGAGATCTCTGTCGAAGCGATCGCGCAAGCGAACCCTGACTGGCTGATGGTGCTGGACCGCGACGCTGCGACTTCGACCGCTGCCGAGAGCACTCCGGCGAAAGACGTTATCGAGAATTCCCCGGCGCTGCAAAATACGAAGGCGATCAAGAACGGCAACATCGTATACGCACCGGCAGATACGTACACGAACGAATCGATCCAGACCTTCATCGAGATTTTCCAGTCGATCGCCGAAGCTCTGATGAAGTAATCTGACGTTAGCGAGATAAAGGAGTACACCACCAGTGCCCATGAATGTGACCCCTGAGGTTGAGAGCATCTCTCAACCTCAGTTTTCTGAACAGAATCCTGAGCAGCAATCGAACAAGAAGCAGAAGATCTGGACGATTCCATTCATCATCGCCGTCATCATCGTGATCGGTCTCGGTATCGTATCCTTGTTCACCGGCGTGTATGATATATGGAATCAGGAAGACGGCCTGGACATGTTCTTCATCACCCGCATACCGAGGACCGTGGCGCTGATGCTGACCGGCGCAGCCATGGCGATGACCGGGCTGATCACGCATCTGGTCACGCAGAACAAGATGGTGGAACCGACGACCATCGGCACCACCGAGTGGGCGGGACTGGGCCTTGTTTTCGTGTATCTGCTTGTTCCAAGCCCGTCCCTGGTCACGCGCATGACCGGGGCCATTCTGTTTTCCTTTGTCGGAACGATGATTTTCTTCTTTTTCTTGCGGAACGTCAAGCTTCGTTCCTCGCTCATCGTGCCGATCATCGGGATCATGCTGGGTTCGGTGATATCGGCCTTTTCCACATTCATGACACTGTACTTCAGAATGTCGCAATCCGTTGAGAACTGGTTCATCGGCTCTTTTGCCCCCATACAGGTCGGAAGATATGAGTACCTGTGGGTGATCGTGATCATGACCATCATCATCTTCCTGTATGCCAATCGGTTGACGCTGGCCGGGCTTGGGGAAGACGTCGCGACGACGCTGGGGGTTAATTACAACCGGCTGATCCTGCTGGCCAACGCCTTGATCGCCGTGGCTGTCGGCATCGTCGCGGCTGTCGTCGGGAACGTCCCTTTCCTGGGGCTCATCGTCCCGAATATTGTATCCATGATTCGCGGAGACGATCTGCGGACCAATCTCCCATGGACCTGCGTGATGGGCATGGGGACGATCACCTTCTGCGACATCCTGGCCAGAGTCGTCAATATGCCGTTTGAGATGCCTGTCTCGACGATCCTCGGAACCCTGGGAGCAATTGTCTTCATCCTTATATTGCTGCGACAACGCAAGAGCAGGAGGCTGCGATGAGCACATTGGAATCTCAACCAACCGCACACGGCGGCATCGATGCCAGCCTTCGCAACAGCAGATCCACGAGCGCATTCCGTTCCGGGAGAGACGCCAGGCGATACTGGATGATCCTGTCGATATGTCTCGGTGTGGGCATACTCGCGACAGTGGGCCTTATCTTTTATAATAATCCTGTGCCCGTTGATTCACCGTCCTTCATGCCGGTCGTGAAGAGAAGGCTGGTGGCCGTAGTCGCCATGTTCATCGCGGCGCTATGCCACAGCTTCGCCACCGTCACGTTCCAGTCGGTGACGGGCAATCGCATCATCACCCCGTCGCTGCTGGGCTACGAATCGCTGTATTCATTCATCCAGACGAGCATCATGTTCGTGTTTGGTGCCAATGCCCTGGTCAACTTCAGCGGGATCGGAGCCTTCTTCATCCAGGTCGGCCTGATGATCACGCTCAGCCTGATCCTGTTTGGCTGGCTGCTGTCGGGGAAGTACGGCAATCTGCATCTGATGCTGCTCATCGGCATCATCATCGGCACGGGATTGAACTCGGTCTCGGGATTCATGCGGCGCATGCTGGCGCCTTCCGAGTTCGATCTGCTCCAATCCAGGTTGATCGGATCGGTGACCAACGCGGACTCCGAGTATTTCCCGTTCGTGATTCCGCTCGTTCTGCTGACGATCCTGTGCCTGTACCTCATGTCCAACAGGTTGAACGTATTGTCGCTTGGGCGCGATGTCGCCACCACCTTCGGCGTCAGATACCAGGCGAACATCATCTTCATCCTGATCCTGGTCGCTGTCCTGATGGCCACCACCACTTCCTTGCTTGGCCCGCTGACCTTCTTCGGCTTCCTGGTTGCCATGCTCAGCTATCAGGCGGCGCCGACGTTTGATCACAGATACATCTTTCCCATGGCATTCGCGATCGGATACGGTGTGCTGACCACGGCGTATTTCCTCCTGTATCACGTCTTTGGTTCGCAAACGGTCGTGGGCGTCATCATCGAGCTGTTCGGTGGTCTTGCATTTCTTATCGTCATCTTAAGGAAGAGGTCGCTATGATTAAAATCCAGAATGCCAGAAAATGGTACGCAGAAGAGGTCAAAATAGGTCCCTTGAATATCGAGATCCCGAAAGCGGGCATCACGTCCCTGATCGGCCCCAACGGTGCCGGCAAATCAACCACCCTGCTGATGATCGGTCGCCTGCTCCATATGGACGAAGGCCAGATCACCGTTGCCAACATGGATGTCAGCACGACGAAATCCAATGATCTGGCGAAGGTCCTGACGATCCTGCGGCAGGAGAACCACTTCGTGACCAGACTGACGGTCCGTCAGTTGGTCGGCTTCGGAAGATTCCCGTATTCCAAAGGAAGGTTGACCCGGGAAGACGAGAAGATCATCTCGAAGTACATCGATTTCTTCGAGCTGACGGAGCTGGAGCACCGATTCCTGGACGAACTGTCCGGCGGTCAGAGGCAGAGGGCATATGTGGCCATGGTGCTCTGCCAGGAGACCGAGTACGTGCTGCTCGATGAGCCGCTGAACAATCTGGATATCGCGCGCGCGGTGCAGATGATGGAGCATCTGCGACGAGCCGCGGAGGAGTTCGGCCGGACGATCGTCGTGGTGCTGCACGACATCAACTTCGCGGCCAAATATTCGGATCGCATCTGCGCGATGAAGCATGGACAGATCGCCGCCTTCGGCTCGGTGAGGGAGATCATGAAGCCGGAGCTCCTCTCGGACATCTTCGAGACGAAGATCGAGATCATCGAAGGTCCGTACGGCCCGATCGCGATCTACTAATGGAACAAGGGGACGGAGGGATGGTCGCCATTCGCTGGTGGACATCCCTCCGTCCCCTGTCATTTCTTTCCTTGATCCCGCCATTGGCAACAACGAAGACAAGAATTTCCTTTCATTTCAGAAGCCGCTTGTATCTCAGGGTGACATAGCGCTCGTTGTGCCAGCCCGGCCGTTCATACTGGAGCTCGAAGCCTCTCGCCTCGTAGAAGGGGATGCCCTTCATGTTGCCCTTCTGCACGGATACCCACTGTTCGGTTGCGCCCAGCGCCAGCTGTTGATCGGTCACGGCTTGGAGGAGCCGGGTACCGATTCCCTCGTTCCTCCTGCCAGGATCCACATACAGCACGAACAGCTCCCCGGCAGCCGCGCTGATCATGCCGCCCCCGCCAGCGCCGATGACTTCCCCGTTCTCGACCGCGACGAAGTAACCTCCCCATTCCCGCGAGAATTGGGTCACCTCGCGCAGCAGCCGGTCATGGTGATAGAACTCGCGGATGACCGATTCGATGTATTCCTCCGTATAAAGATCCCGGTAGGTGGCGCGATAGCTGTCCGCACATACCCGGGCGATCCCCTCGACATGCTCTGGTCTGGCATGGCAGATCTCGATCATTCTCATCCCCGCTTTCCGGTGCAAGGTCAGGTGAGTCGTGACAGATATCCCTGCTCACAGGCAGGGCAACAGCTCGCTGCGGTCGGCGATGAGCTGCGCGCGCAGTCCGAAGCCGAAGTATTCGGTGCGCCTCAGCACCACGTCCACGGTATGTATGCCGGCGGGCAGGTGGAGCGAGGCTTGCTTGTCCAACGACACATAGCCCAGATGCTGGCCGATGCCCTGAAAAGTATTGTCACCTTCGTAGACGAGTTCCTCATCGATGCGGATGGCGATCTCATCGCTGAAGCCGAAGTTCAGCGTGACATGGGCCGGTTCATGTAACCGGAATCGTCTGGTCAGCCTGGCTTCCGTTACGGAAACAGGGAGGTGACGATTGAGATTCAGTGTGCCGCTATCTTCGCATGGGACCCGGCCGTATCCGTGGAGGAACCACTCCGTGATCAGGCCGTCCGGATCAGGAGATGGCCCGCTGTTCTTCGCCAGATCATGATTACGATCAGGATTCAGTCCGGATTCGCTCGAGATGCTGAGATTGCGGAAATGCGCGGGGAGATAGCTCCATAACCCGATGAACCCCGGGGAGGATGCGTGAGCCAGCCGCGGGACGATCAGCGGCGGTTGATCGTCGATCCGGATCTCGGCTTGTGGCCCCTTGAACCTCACGATCAGATGGAACCATTCGCCCTTCGGCACTTCCGCAGCCTGCTGGGCTCCCGGTCCATGATACAGCTGCCAGGTGTTGCTGCCACGGAAGACCGGATCGTACTGCAGGGCATCCCATCGGTCGCTGGTATGAGGCTGCGCGTAGGCCAGCTCATAATTCAGCGTATCCTGGACACGGAAGGCGACGCCGCAATAGCTGGCGTCATCTGAGCCAATATCCACCTCGATGCATCCCTCATCCAGGCGCACATCCGGCAGGATGGCCAGCCCGTTCAGGCGCAGGCAAGGATGTCCCTGCCAGGTGACCAAGGCTGCCTCGCTGCCGTCCCGGAGCATGAAACGGCTCCGATCCGTCGTATCACAATGAAAATGGACCATGACTATCATCTGCCTTCCAAGCTAATCTATCATCTAGGATAGCAAATCATCCTGGTCTGGTAAATTCTGTAAGCCTTTCGGTGAAACAGGATCGGAAAATGCTTGAGCCAATGTCTATTCAGCGGGCACGAGCGAGGAATATCTGGGGCGGGCTCTGAAGAAATATGTCTCCCGCGACCAGGTCGTGATCGCAACGAAGGTGTACTTTAACGAAGGCAAGCTGTCGATGGAGGCGATCCTGCGTGAGATCGACCTGTCCCTGAAGAGGCTGGGCACCGACTATGTGGATCTGTATATCATCCATCGCTTTGATTACGATACGCCGATCGAGGAGACGATGGAGGCGCTGCACAGCCTGGTGCAGGCGGGCAAGGTGCGCGCGCTTGGCGCCTCGGCCATGTACGGCTACCAGTTCTACAACATGCAGCTCGCCGCTGAGCGCAATGGCTGGACGAAGTTCGTCTCCATGCAGAACCACTACAACCTGCTGTACCGCGAGGACGAGCGCGAGCTGATCCCGATCTGCAGACAGCAGAATGTCGCGCTTACGCCATACAGCCCGCTTGCCGCGGGCAGGCTGTCGCGCCTTGAGTGGAAGGCGGATACGAAGCGCAGCCAGACGGACCGAACAGCCATGGCCAAGTACGACAGCACGCAGGAGAGCGACTATGGCATCGTCCTGCGCGTCCATGAACTAGCGGGCAGATACGGCGTCACCATGACGCAGATCGCCCTTGCCTGGCTGTTCGCCAAGGGAGTGACGTCGCCGATCGTCGGCGCCACGAAGGCGCATTACTTCGACGACGCAGTGGGCGCGCTTGACGTGAAGCTGACGGAGGAGGATATCGCCTACCTCGAGGAGCTCTATGTGCCGCACAAGATTGTTGGCGCCATCTGATCGCGTTTGAGCGGACAGGACATACAAGGAAGGCTGCCAGATGCCCAAGCAGCACCGACCGTTTCGGCAGCCTCCTCTCTGTTCCCCCTCGAAGATCTGCTCGATCTCTGCCTTGTGGCGAATATATGGTTTGACTTCGGGCAGGGGGGATCCCGCATGGTGATGGCATGAGACGTTATCCGCTTCTGGACGAGGATGCGGGTTGAGAAAGCAGGCAGAGGGAGAGAAGAAGGGGGTTGACAGGGGGACATTTTTATTATATTTTGGATATACAACTTTGGATATTTGAAGGTGGATATCGAGATGGCGCGATTTGTCGTACTGAGCATACTGCGGATGAAAGAAATGCACGGTTATGAGATGCAGAATCTGATCCAGACGAGCAAGATGGAACAGTGGGCCAACCTGCTGTCCGGCTCCCTGTACCACGCCCTGAACAATCTGGAGAAGGAGGGGAAGATCGAGACAGCCAGGGAAGAAAGGACCGGCGCCCGCGTTCGCAAGGTGTATCGGATTACCGAGGAGGGGGAGAAGGAATTCCAGGCCGAGCTGAGGAAGGCGCTCCTGTCCATGCCCGGCAGCCTGAAGTCGGACTTCGCCCTGGCCTTGCCCTGGATCACCCAGATTCCGCGTGAGGAAGCGCGCGAGCTGATCAGGCAGAATATCCGGCAGATCGAGCAGCATATCCAGGACTGGGAGGTCGGCCTCAAGTTCAAGGGTGAGCAGGATCCTCTCATCAAGCTCAGCCTGGAGCACGGGATCGCGAAGATGAGGCTCGATATTGCTTATCTGAACCAGATCATGGCGATGCTGTGATCGTTTTTTGGACTAATATCCAAGTTTGGATAACCAAATTAGGAGGTATAGAATGAAGACATTCATTCAGGTGAAGGATGCGGAGTTGTCGTATGGAAGCAAGAAGGTGCTGGATCGATTGAACCTGGAGATCCGGGAAGGGGAGGTGCTGGCCATCATCGGCCCCAACGGAGCAGGCAAATCCACGCTGATCGATGTCATCCTCGGCTTGAAGAAGCTGGATCGGGGAACCGTGGTAAGAAGCCTGGATGACCTGAAGGGGGCGATCGGCGTGCAGTTTCAGACGCCAACCTTCTTCCCCGGTCTTGGGGCCTATGACAATGTGAAGCTGTTCGCGGCGGTGAACGGGAAGGCGGCATCCAGAGAGGAGATCGAGGAAGTGCTTGAGCAGTGTCACCTGCAGGATGCGGCCCGTACGGATGCTTATCGGCTGTCGGGCGGACAGCAGAAGCGGCTGGCCATCGCGATCGCGCTCATCCATCGCCCCAGGTTGCTGATCCTGGACGAGCCGACGGCGGCTCTCGACCCAAGCGCGCGGAGCGAGATCAAGTCGATGATCGCCTCGCTGGCCGAATCCGGCATGTCGGTGGTGTTCACGTCCCACGATATGAGCGAAGTGAAGCGGCTGGCCGACCGGATCGCATTCATCATGAACGGGCGCGTTCGCGCGGAGGGAACGCTGGATGAGCTGCTCGCCTCTCATGGGACCGATGATCTGGACGAACTGTATGCGCTGATGCTGGAGAAAGGGAGAGTGCGCGTATGATCAGATCCGTGATGGCCTTGATGGCGAAGTCGATCTATAAGGATGCGTACATGCTGGTCTGGTCGATCCTGCTGCCTCTGGGACTGTTCATCGGTCTGGGCATATATCATGATGGAGCCAGCTACCGGGCCGATCTGCTAGTCGCCAGCATGCTGCTCAGCCTGGTCATGGGCGCGATCAACACCTCCGGCTTCTGGACGATGACGCAGCACAGGCGGGGCGTGTTCAAGCTGCTGAAGCTGTCCAGGCTTCCCATCTCACAGTTTATCCTCTGCTCCATCCTGGCACGGCTGCTCATGTTCGTCGGGATCGCGGCTCTGTTGCTCCTGGCGGGGTTCCTGCTGTTTGACATGAGGATCAGCGCTGTGGGGCTAATGTTGGTTCTTGCCCTGTTGATCATTGGCTCCGTCTGCTTCACTTCCATCGGTTATGCCATCGCCAGCCGGGCAAGAGACGAGGGCATGATGAACATGATGTCCACCGTCGTTTCGTTCCCGATGATCTTCCTCAGCACGGCGTTCTACTCGCTGGATCAGGCGCCGCGATGGATTCAATTCCTGAGCCAGCTCAATCCGTTTGAATATGCGGTCCGGATGGGAAGAAGCGCCATAGCGGGTGCGGCGGATGTGCCATCGATCGCCATTCTGGTTGCTTTGGCCGTCATATGCGCGGGGATTGCGATCAGGACGTTTCGGGTTGAGTGAACGGCGTGGCGGGGAGTGACAGGAAACTTCAAAACGGCTCACAACGCTTTACTCTCCTTGCGAATTCGCATGACTGCCCATAGCCTGGTGCCTTGCAACCAAAGTCGGAATATCTCAAACGGGAAGTCGGAATCGGGGTAGTGTGCGCATCGGAATCATTCTATGATGGTGGTAAATGTCATGCTGTGCGCCCTGTCACAGTGAAGGAGGAAAAGGATATATGCGAGACAACAAGGTGCAGGCGAAGGTCAGATATGTGCGCAATGAGCAGGGACCGGTGCTCGGATACTCTGAAGCCTCGGGCATTCGGATCCTGGAGGCTGACGGGCGCTTCTTCAAGGATCTGAACAGGAATGGCGTCCTCGACCCATACGAGGATTGGCGTCTGCCGCCGGAGGAGAGAGCGCGCGATCTTGCGGCGCGAATGTCGATCGAGCAGATCGCCGGGCTGATGCTGTACAGCAGCCATCAGGCGGTGCCGGCGAACCTCGGCTGGTTCCCCGGCACCTACGACGGCAGGCCCTACGGCGAAAGCGGCGCCGCCCCATCCGATCTGACGGACCAACAGATGAGGTTCATCACCGAGGATCATGTCCGGCATGTGCTGGTGACCAGGCTGGAGAGCCCGGAGGTCGCGGCCAGATGGACGAACAATCTCCAGGCGCTGGCCGAGAGCATCGGCCTTGGCATACCGGTCAATATCAGCTCGGACCCCCGGCACAGTGCCGATGACTCCAAGGAGTTCAACGCCGGAGCGGGCGACAGGATCTCCCGATGGCCGGAAAGCCTGGGGCTGGCGGCCACCTTCGACCCGGAGACGGCGCGCAGGTTCGGCGAGGTGGCTGCCCGCGAATATCGCGCGCTTGGGATCACGACGGCGCTGTCGCCGCAGATCGATATCGCCACCGAACCGCGTTGGTTCCGCTTCGGCATGACCTTCGGCGAGGATTCCCGGCTGGCGGCGGATATGGCACGGGCGTATGTCGACGGCATGCAGACCTCGACAGGAGACCGGGAGATCGCCGGAGGTTGGGGGTATGACAGCGTCAACGCGATGGTGAAACATTGGCCGGGCGGCGGCAGCGGCGAAGGCGGCCGGGATTCGCACTTCGGCGTCGGCAAGTTCAACGTCTATCCCGGGGATAATTTCGCGGAACATCTGATTCCCTTTACGGAAGGCGCGTTCAAGCTCGACGGGCCAACCGGGAAGGCTTCGGCGGTCATGCCCTATTACAGCATCTCCTGGGGACAGGACCGGAAATATGGCGAGAACGTCGGCAACTCCTACAGCCGATACATGATCACAGACCTGCTCCGGACAGAGTATGGGTACGATGGGGTCGTATGCACGGACTGGGGGATCACCGCCGACGAAGGTCCCGACGTTACGCGGCTCTTCCCCGGCGGCCGTTGCTGGGGCGTGGAGGAGAATCACACCGTCGCCGAACGCCATCTCAAGATCCTGCTGGCCGGCGTGGATCAATTCGGGGGCAACAACGAGATCGCGCCCATCCTGGAGGCTTACCGCATCGGATGCGAGAGGTATGGAGAAGCCTATATGCGCGCCCGGTTCGAGCAATCCGCTATCCGGCTGCTGCTGAACATCTTCCGCCTGGGGCTGTTCGAGAATCCGTACCTCGACGAGCAGCGATCCGCCGCCGTCGTTGCCTGCCCGGAATATGTGGCCGCCGGCTATGAGGCGCAGCTGAAGTCGATCGTGATGCTCAAGAACGCAGGCGGCATCCTGCCGCTGCAGAAGGGGAGCAAGGTATACATCCCGAAGCGGTACAGACCGGCCAGCACCGACTGGTTCGGGAACACGATACCGGAGTACGAGTGCGATCCGGTGCAGCTGGATGTCGTTCGCCGGTATTTCGATGTGACCGATCATCCCGACGAGGCGGACTATGCGCTGGTGTTCATCGAAAGCCCTCATATCACCAAGGGCTACAGCCATGAGGACAAAGCCGCGGGAGGCAACGGCTATATGCCGATCAGCCTGCAGTACCGTCCATATACCGCAGAGCATGCGCGGGAGACGAGCATCGCCGGGGATCCGCGCGAGGTGCTGAACCGCAGCTATCGGGGCAAGACCGTCACCACCCCCAACGCCTCTGACCTGGATGCGGTGCTGGAGACGAGGAAGCGGATGAAGGACAAGCCGGTGATCGTCTTCATCCTGCTGGCCAACCCGACGGTCATGGCGGAATTCGAGGGCGCAGCCGATGCGATCCTCGCCCACTTCGGCGTCCAGGACTCGGCCCTGCTGGACATGATCACCGGTGCCGCCGAGCCATCGGCGCTGCTGCCGATGCAGCTCCCTGCCCATATGAAGACAGTGGAGGAGCAGTCTGAGGATGTCGCCCATGACATGGAGGTCTATGTGGACTCCGAGGGCAACCGTTACGACTTTGGCTTCGGACTGAATTGGAGCGGGCGCATTCAGGACGAGCGAACGGCCAGATATGTGAGGAGAGCTCCAGGCTCAGCGTCAATCTGAAGAAGATGGTCGAGGATGGGTTATTGATCCATCTCTCGCCTGCGGAGCGGCGACATCCGCTCTTGCCCGAATATGTGCTGACCGACAAAGGACGGCTCTACCGCGAAGCGGCTCGTGCCGTGCATCTCAGCGAGCAGCGGATCGGACATGGCAGACTGTCCGACAAGGTATGGGGATTGCCCATCCTGCTGACGATCGGCTATGACCATACGAGATTCCAGGAGATTCGGCAGACGCTGGAAGGCATCACACCGCGCATCCTGTCCACGCGATTGCAGGAATATCTTGAGGACGGGATGATCTTCAGGCAGATCAAGGACGAGCCCCGACCGACCTTCCTCTATCTGATGGAGAAGCAGGTGCAGCGTCCGATCCGCCAGCTGTCGTTGGATCTGGCCTCATTGGTATGAGGCGACCATCCCAGGATCGGTTGGGATTCAGCCGCAGGGGATTTCGTCGTGGCGACGAGATTCACCGCAGCTTTTATATGAGGTCAACTGATCCATCACATTACCCGGTCCTGCAAAGACAGAACCGCCTCTCCGCACGGTCCCCCGAAAGAGCAGGTGTACCGCAATAGCGGAAGTCCTGTTTCCTCAATCTTGATGAATAACGGCAGGGTTGTATGATCAATCGTACAAAACAATCCGAATATAAGCAGACTGAGCAGATTTTGTGTGAAAAATCATACAAATATATCAATATATAGTTAAGTTGGACGGTTTTTGTATGAAAAATCGTACAAAATGATTCAGATTAAAGCATTCGAGAAACCTTTTGTATGATAAATCGATCAAAAGACTGCGGTGTATATTCTGCGGTGTATTTTGCAATACGCATGCAGGAATGGAGCAGAAGATGACACATGTCACCCGGAAATGCTGACACTGCACCATGTTGCCGGAGCCCGCGCCCATGGTATGATCTAGACATAAGATCAAACAACCAATCTGATAGAGGTGAACGAATATGAAAGAGATCAAATGGGGAAGTCCGGCAAGTCTTGCTTGTCTCGGGGTGTTCCTGGGCGGTTTGGGAGTATTCTTCGATGCGATCTGGACGCACTTCCTGGGCAAATGACGGACGCGGACGCGGGAGAGAAACGGAAGACGATCGGAATGCACGATTAACCAACTCCCGCCAGACGACAGTCAGGACGCACCCTCGATCCTTCAGGCGAATACACTGCTAGGGACGAATATCCAGATGGGAGCGATGGTGTGTGAATGTTCATGATCCATACGGGTACTATGGTTATCAATTTGTGGGCTGGCAACCGGGTTCTGGCTATCCGTATCGCGCGCCTCAACCGGTTGTGGTTGACAATGCCTACGGCGATGTCACCGGGGACAAGGTGCAGGACCATATCTATCTGACGGCGGTCCCCTCCGATGATCCCGCCAGCGCTTACGTGACGCAGATCACCCTGCAGATCCAGGATGGCGCCACGGGCAAAGTTTACAACATCCCCCTGAATAGGCAGGGCAACGCCGGGTACAATCCCACCCTGTTCCTGGGGGATTTCACCGGAGACGGAGTGCAGGATATCCTGATCACGATCGATTCCGGCGGCTCGGGGGCATTCACCTATGACTACATCTACTCGTTTGTGAACCACCAGGCCAGGCTGCTGTTTGATTATAACCAATATAATGAGAACAACACGTACACCGTCACCTACCAGGATCAATACAAGGTCAAGGTGGAAAGCCCGGCCACAGGCCAGACGTATCTGATCGACATCAGCGGCCGGGGCAGCGAGTATCTGTCGCAGATCTATAACGCCGATGGCACGCTGAAAGAGCCGATTCAAGGCTGGGCGGATGGCGTCAGCGGCTTCTACCCGGTGGATATCGACCGCAACGGGGTGCATGAGATTCGGGCCTTTCAACAACTGAGCGGCCTGTATCATGCGGACTCCCTGGGGTATGTGGTCAACACCCTCCAATGGAATGGCAGCAAGTTCGGCATCCTGCAGCAATGGATGGCGATCTTTGGCACGGGGGAGTAACCCCGGCGTATGACGTCAAGTCGAGTCCGCTTAACGAGGCATGAGATTGACACCTGCGGGACCTCAGACATATGGCAAATGACGCAGGGAGCAACATGCTCAACGAAGTGACGACCGTGTGACAATAACACCATCAATCTGCTATCGAGATGTTCCGTGAGGGAGCATATCAGCAGGTTGGTGGTGTTTTTCCGTGACATCCGGATTATCATTTTGGTCACAAAATTGTCTTGATTAATGAGAGGAAGTTTTAAAAATATGTCGAATTTTTTATGAGGATCACCGGACTGGCCGGGAAGCTGACGCAGGTGGATGCGGAAGAAGTGCTGCGGAGTTACGCGGATATCGACACTGCTTCGAAGTGGGCGTTGGACAGTATCGTGGAGAATGTCGAGGTCGGCATTGTCACCGGAAGGGACGCGGCCACCCTGGCTCCTCAAGCGCACATCACAAGAGCGGAAGCGGCCGTGATGATACATCGGCTGTTGCGATACTCAGACCTGATCTAGTTCCGGATCGCCGGAATCCGGAAGCAGCGAAGACACCCTGAAGCGACTCCCGTCGCTTCCAGGGTGTCTTTCTTTTTCATGCAGCCAGACTCAAGGCTATCAAGTAGAGGACGCCCCAGACTGCCCAGATCCATTCAAACCGTATGGGGGCTCGGTTATCGATTCACCCTGCATGACCCGAACGACGCAAACCGATAAAGCCCGGTCAGGGCTCCATCCAGCCTTCTGCTGCTACAAGATTCTCTTGATGGAGACGGTGAGATGCTCCGTCAGGTCCATGAACGTATCCTGCTTCGGCTGCCCGGTCTCGTCGTACAGGATCTCCACGACCGGTCTTCCCAGGGGCTTGTCGGTGGTATTCACCACGATGCCGATGCACTGGTTGGACAGCTCCACCATGCTGCCCACGGAATAGACAGGAATGATCTCCAGGAAGATCGGAACGATCACCGGATCAAACAGGGTCCCTCCCGCCCCGAGGATATATTCCATGGCTTCCAGAGGTTCGTACTTCTGCCGATATGGCCTTGGCGTCACCAGCGAGATGTAAACATCGCAGATGCTGACGATCCTGGCAAGCAGATCGATCTCATCCCTGCTGATCCTGTTGGGGTATCCGGAGCCATCATAGCGTTCATGGTGCTGCCAGGCGATCCTCGCCACCTCTTCGTCGAAGGTGTCCTTCAATGTCCGGTAACCGATGCGCGTATGCTCTTCGATCATGCGTCTCTCCTGCTCGTCGAACTGTCTGCGTGCCGTCAGGAGCTTGCGGTCGATCCAGAAATTGCCGATGTCATAGAGCAACGCTCCGATCGTCAGAGTATTCAGCTGCTTGTTGTCCAGATCCATCTTCTGTCCCATGACGATCGCCAGCGTCGCAACCTGCAGCGCCTTTGATAGGGCATTTTCCTCGGTCAGTCGCACCTTCATCAATCCGTCCAGGACAGTGGGGATCTGGATCATCGAATTCAGCTGCAGCAAGATCTGACGCATGTCATGGGGGTCCAGACCCGGGGCGATCAGAACCTTGCGGACCAGGGACGGCAACTCCGAGATCAGCTCCCTGTGGAAGGACGCGATATATTTCGGCGGGATCTGTACAGGACGTTCAGCCCGGGAGCTTTTGAACACCCTTTTGGCCTCGGGCTGTTTCGCCTCCGGCACAGGATCCGCGATGTACACGTTCTTCACGCCATGGCGCCTCAACCAATGGATATAGCTCTCGGTCAGGCAAACGCCTCTCTTGATCAACAGCTGTCCGCTGGCTCCGAATACATCGTTGTTCAAGGTCATACCAGGCTTTAAGTCTTGGACACTTACTGCTTTTTTCATAGATCCCATCCTCTATAGGCCAAGCAGGCACTGTGGATTTGATACTATTCTACCATTTTCTCTCCGCTGAAATCATTAAAAAATCTTAAAAAATGGTTGAAGTAGTTCAAATTGCCCAATAATCTCGATACCAGCTGTTCGAGATTGCCAGGCTGGACGAATTGGCCCCGACGATGCAGCGTGACATCCGCAACATCTCCAGACTGGTGCGGCAGATCGTGATGGAAGATGTCCATCTGATGGAGGACAAGGGGATCGAGCCGTCCCTTGCGGCTGTTCTAATCAACTGCAAGGGACTTTTTTCACGGTCGACAAACTTTATGAAAGCGGTTAAATTCGGATTATAGACTGCAATGCTTATCTCGCTCATAATTAAGCTTTACAATGCGTAAATCAACGGAAGGGGATTAGGCGTGTCCAAGTACTGGTTTCGACTGCTGATGTTCGGCGTGCTGCTCGGAACGATCCCTGTCATCACGATCGGCTGGATCTCCTATTCGATCTCGTCCAGGGACATCGAGGATAAGGTCAAGGAAGGCAATATGCAGTATCTCTATCAGACACAGATGCGCGTCGACCAACATCTCAAGACGATCGAGATGGCGGCCATCCAGTTCGTCTACTCGTCAACCGTTACCGCAACGCTCAATGTCCAGTTGAATCCCGGGGATTTTGACAGCGTCCAGCCCTTGACCAGAGCGCTTAATCATCTGCTCACGTTCTCCGGAGTCATCGGCGCGAAGATCGTGAATATGGAGCATGACTGGTATCTGTCCGCGACCAATTACGGAACCCTG